>Ga0247796_1000003_pt1 | contig 62655 bp, 97 predicted proteins | sample UWRJS166409R6_FD_179941 | JGI IMG/M metagenome (GOLD analysis project Ga0247796, IMG submission 179941) | Soil microbial communities from Arlington Agricultural Research Station in Wisconsin, United States - UWRJ-S166-409R-6 | ecosystem: Environmental > Terrestrial > Soil > Agricultural land...
CGCGGTCGCCAGACTCGCGCTTGCGAGGCCGATCGCGATGTTGAACCAAACGCTGTAGGTCTTTTTCCAGTCGGTCATGTGAGCCTTTCAGGGAGGAACGTCGGACGAGTAGCTGACGTCGGTGTTCGTCATGCCGGGCCCGCCGGCGTAGAGGGTGGCGACCATGCCGGGAATCACACGGTCACGATGTCGTACATCGATTTGAAACCGGCGATCATGTAGTCGCGGTCGATCGCCGAGATAACGCCGAGCCCCGGGTAGAGTTGTGCCTGCGGAGCATTCCAGGCGCCGTTGAGCAGCCCGCACCCCCAGCGGATGTTATTCATGCTGCGGGTCCCGGGGTTGAAGCTCGCGTAGGTCACGGGCGCGAGGCCGTGAAAGTGCAGATCGAGCCGGCTAGACGCGCCGTTCAGAGTCACGCAGCCGACGAACGGCAGCCCCCACCAAGCGCTAACATCTGAGTTGTGCGTTACGACGGTGCCGGCGAAAGTCTTAAGGGCGAACGTCGACCCGCTGACCCGCTCGCAATAGAGTGGTGTGGCGTCGGCCCCGCCGTCGAGTCCGTTGATCAGGATGCGAAATGCCTCCGAATTGTCGTTCGGAATGAACTCCCCGACGACCACGACCGTGAGCGGCTGAGGGCCGAGTCCGACCGCATTGTTGACCATCTGCATGTACGCATTCGACGCGGACTTGAGCGCCGGCAAACCGTTGCGCCAGCTCGCGATCCACTCGCTGGTCAGGTTCGCCCCGTCCGCGTCCCCGCCGCGCGCGCTATCCCCGAGCAGATCCTCGATCAGCGTAACGCGGTTCGGTGTGCCGCCGCTGAGCGTGATCGTGTCGGCCTCTGACGTATCCCAGACCCAAACCCAATCGACGGAGCTTTCCGGCGGCGAGAGCGGATCGAAACCGCCCGCCGCGCCACCGAGCAGCATCCGCCCCATGGTCCCCATCATCAGATGAGGTCCCTGAGTGTGGCCCAAAAATGCAACCCGCCTCCGCTCGCAAGCGTGGAGCCTGTCTCGTTCAGGACGTTGGCAACCAGGTCTCCACCCGATGCGCTGAGCGTGAGGGTGAGCCCCGTTGGGTCACCACCATCGATGTCCGCCGCGGCCCCTTCGAGCGTCGCCGTGCCGGACACTCGGTTCAGGCAGACTTGCTGCGCGACGGTGAGCCGCGTGGTTCCGTGCTTGGCCTTGACCTCGCAGACGATGCGGTAAGACCCGTTGCCGAGCGTCGAAAGGTCGAGCGTGTAGTCGGCGTTGGCGTCATCCGCCAGGGCCGCCAGGGCCACGAATGCCACGGGGCCAGGTTTCGTCTTGAGGTTGCCGGCGCCGGACGTGGCGTCGACGAACCAGAGGTCCTGGGGTGCCGCCGCGGTGGGCGCCGCGGAGCTGCCCGTGACATTGGCCAGGACCGTGTTGGCCGCCTGGTTCGGAAAGGTGTGGACGTGGTCGGATGGTGACGCGTCCTCGCTCGAGCCAGCGGCAGCGGCTGTGAGCGAAAGGTTCGCCGGCGCCGCCGCGGACAGGGACAGCTCGCCGCTGATTCCCGTGTTGACCGCCAGCAGCCACCCATAGGTGGGATGCCGCTCGAGCTTCTCCCCAAGCGCCAGGGGCAAGGCCCCGCTTCCGACCAGTGCCCGGAAGAAGTACCCGGGGACCAATCGCTTGAGTCGGTCGCGTCCGCCGTTGATGCGACACTGGATCAGGTAGTTCTGATCGGCCGGGCTTACCGGGAACGTGAAGGACGCCGTGATGCCGCTTGGGCTCCCGGCAGGGGTGATGGTGGGGTTGACCGCCGAGGGGCCGTGGTTCCCAACGACGCTCCACTGAACCGTCGACACGCCGAACGTGGACGCCAGGGCCAGGTTGACCGTGGCCCCGGGCGTGACCGTCACGATGCCCGTGTAGGCAACGCCGTTGACGGTGAATTCTGCTGAGGGAGTAGGCATGGTTCTGCAGGTCGGTTGACGACGGCCGGCGGCAGACCAAGACTGGTCCGGGTGCGACCTTGGTTAGCCGTTTGCGTGTTGGCTCTTGGGTGCGGCTCCTACGTGTCCGCGCCGGACGGGAGCGGCGGCAGCGAAGGTCTCGGCGGGGCTGGCGGCACCATCGACGCCGCAGGTGGCCAGGAGTCGACCGGGGGCTCAGAAAGTGGCGGCGCTGACTCGAGTTCGGGCGGCGCCGAAGCGAGCGGCGGACAGATGGCTAGCGGTGGGGTGCGCCCGGAGACCGGTGGAGAACCCGGCTCTGGCGGGGCCGCAGCTTCAGGCGGAAGCATTGGGACTGGCGGGACGGTGACGGAGCCGACGGTGCTCTGGTCGGCTGGTCACGACGGGTCCGTGCTTCACGAGCAGAACACTGAGTGGGTGTCGGCCTCGATCAACTGGGACGACGACAACTGCGACACGGACGCGGCCGTTCCCATCCTTCCCGGCGACACCGTTGACCTCCAGATCCAGCTTGGCCCGGAGGACCTCGGCTGCATCGGAGACCCGGGCGCGGTCCCGGTTATGCATTTCGGCCCGCAAGACTGGATCTTGGCCGATGGGCCATCGGAGATCGACACGTCCGACCCGACTCTACGGGTCCGCTTCGTGGTTGAGTCGTTCGCCTGTGAGTCGTCACCAACGAAGCACTGCACTGCTGAGTTTCGGTGGGAATTGCTTCGCGACTGACCAGGATCAGAACAGCTCGCCGACTTTTTGGATCTTGATCTGGTGCAGCTGACCCACCGAGCCCTCGGTCAGCGGCGTTTGGTTGGAGCAGTTGGTGGGGCTGAACGAGATCAGCTCGTTGGGCGGGTCCAGGATTGGCACGAGAGCCCAGCCGAGTGTGCGGTCCGGCAGGAACCCGCGCGCCCAGCCGACTGTTGCCCCATCGACCTGGATGAGCACCTCGATCAGGCTCGCGGTGAGCCCGGTCCCATTCATCCAGGCACGAAAGTCGATCTCATAGAGACCAGGCTCCGGCACTTCGATCAGGTCAGCCGGCGTTCCGCTCGTGGTCCAAGAGCCCGCGCGGTAGTACGAAGACTTCAGCAGGATATCGAGACGGGCGGCGGCCGCCGTGGTGTTGTTGTCCAGACTCAGCCAGGCAATGACCGCTCCGGTGCCGAGCCCGGCGCCACCAACGCGAACGCGTTCAGTTGGCTCGTAGAGCCCGCCGTCGCGACCATCGAGCGCGAACGGGATGTCGGTGTTGAGCTGGTTGACCTGGGCGCTCAATAGCCGCTCGCCAATGATGTACGAGCCGGCCTTGAATGGGGCGAACGTCATGCCGTGAAGCCTCCGAATTGCTCGAGCGTGGATGCCCCAGGGTTGCGCGCTGGTGGCGGCGTCGGGCTCGTGAGCCGGAGCGCCGTGATGTAGCGAGCCATGATGGTGGTGAGCGCCCCGATCGTCGGGGCCGCGCCAGCGTCGACCGAGTTGTGCACCGGCGCTCCGATGGCCTTGTGCTCGGCCAGCCGCGCTACCGCGTCAGCGAGGGCGAAGTATTGGGAGGCGCGCCCCTCTTGGCAGCCTGCCGATTGAAAGACCGTCGTGCCGTCGATGGCGTCGTGAATGGGCACCGGCGGATCCACGGGGTCAGCCGCGGGAATCGTGAGCGACCCCATGTGGGCCGTCATGAGGCGACGCAGCTCGCTGATGGCGGCCGGAGCCCCTTTGATCGTCGCAGCGCTCCAGCCTGCCGCGATGGGACGTAGCGTGTCGGCGTTGTTGTGCGCTGTCGCGTTGGCGAGGTGGGCGTTCCACGCGGTCGCCACGTTGGCGAAGTCGGTGGCGAAAGTACCAAGGACGCTTGACGCGAGGTCACCGTCCAGTGCGTCCACCAAGATCAAGAGCGGCGCGTCGTACTTCGCGCTCGCTGCCGCCGGACTCGTCGGGTTCTCCAGCGCGGGAGTGGCCACGCCGTGCACCGGGACCGAAGTAGCCCGGACGGTGTCGTTCCAGACGAACACCACCAGATCGAGCTGGTGCGGCGCTTCGCCCATCTTCAGGGTCAAGCGCTCGCCCACATAAAGCAAGACGGTGGTCTTGGTTTGCAGAACCGGCTGCGGAGAGCCAGCTGGGTCCCCGGCGAACATTGCGCCCGACGACGGTCTGACCACGAACTCCAGGAGCTCGAACGTGTAGACGCCGCCCTTGTCCGACTTGAACTTCCACGGCACCGTTGCGCTGCCCGAGTAGACGTCGACCACCTGTCCGCGCGCCGCGTCGATGCGCCGGCGGATCTCCGAGCCTGTCGGCGCCATGGTGGCGTTGACCTGGATCTGGTTCGTGCCCGCGACCAGCCCCGTGAACGTGATCGACACGTCCTGGCTTGGGATCGGGTATTCGGGGGCGGGAACGAGTGTTGCCATGCGCTAGAGGCCGGTGAAGTCGAGGAGCGAGATGTCGAGGTAGAACCCGCTGGTTTCAGTGGTCGTCCAGTCGAAATAGACGGTGGCCGGCGTGATGCGATCGAGCAGCTTGATGAGCTGCAGGTTGATGAGGCTCGAAAAGTCCGGGTCGTTCGCGTCGCCGGGGTGGCGGACGTCGATCAGGATCTTGCGGCGCGACTCGCACCAGACCCCGCTGCCCAAGTCCCACGCGACCGGCCACGCCCCGGGAGCGTCGTCGATGTCGACAGAGACCACGGAGACGAAACGCGAGCCGAGTAGGTCGCTGACGGCCTCGGCGAGATTCGCGAGGCCCCCGCCGTTGTGCGCGGCGTAGAGGACCGAGCAGCGCTGCCGGACCAGCCAGTCGGGCTCGGTGTCGGCATGGGGTACCTGAAGGGCCGTGGCCCAGTCGCTCAGCGTGATGGTGGCGGTGTCTGGGGTGGAGCCGCAGCGGACTCGCTCCTCGGCTCGCTCGGCGCCAGCCAGGGCACGCGCCATGGCGACCTTGCGGGCATGGAGGAGACCCGACTGCTGGGTCCCAAAGGAGCTGCCCAGCGTGGCTCCGACGTCGCGGTACCAGTTCCAGGCATACGGGACGACCTCCGTCCGGGTGTCCTGCTTGTTCGGTGTGCCGCCGAAGTCCTCGGGCCGGTGCTGGTTCCAGGCCCCGTGGACCGCCACCGTGAAGTCGAGGGCGTCGCTGCCGGTCGAGTCCACCGTGACCGACTGCGGGCCGCTCAGCGCCACCAGGACAGGGTCTGTCGAGTTGTGCCGGCTTGCCCGGGCGGACTTGAGGCTGAGCGTCCGGCGTTGCTCGGACTCGTCCTCCGGGGCCGCCTGGAACGTAATGACGACGGGATCCGGGTGATCGCCCGTGACCGTGATGGCTACCTTGGGGGCCCGGCAGGAGGCCCGGACCACGACCGGGGAGGCGCCGCCTGTCGCGCGGGTGACCGTGACCCAAGCGAAGGGCAGCGTCCTGCTGGCAGCGGCCACGTCGACCGCCATGCGGAGCATCTGAGTCGCCGACCAGCCGTCCTGCGGCGGACCGCCCAGCCGGAGCGGGAGCGGCGCCAGCCCGCCGAACATCGCTAGAGGATCTCCAGCGTGATCTGCGCGTCGTCGATGGCGGCCCCGGCGTCGTCGATCGCCGCGAGCGTCCAGGTGTAGCCGTTGACCCGGGTAATCGAGACATGGCCGTACCCGGCCTCGCCCACGACCGAGGCCACTGCGTGCACGGCGTCGAGGTCGTAGGGCACGCCGTAGTCGTCGAGCTGTTCCTCTGGCCAGGTCAGCGTGACCGAGCCATCGCCGACGCGCGCGCCAGCTGGGAAGCCCACCGGAGCGGCATCGCCAGGGTAACCGTTCGTCGAAACGCCGTTCATCTGACGGGCGCTATTGATGGTGGGCGCCGCCGGCGTCGTGTCGTTGCAGGTCAGGGTGATGACGGCGAATGGCGCCACTCGAGCGAGCCCGGCGACGTCGGCGCAGAGCCGAATGAACTCCTGCGCCGAGACGTCGGTCTTCGGGTTGACCGAATCCTGGCCGGCGTAGTTGCGCTTCTCGGGATGCCCGCCGTACGTCGAGGCGTCGGAGGTGCGCGCCCAAGCTGGATCGCCGGTCGGAGTCGTCATTGCGGGTAGATGGCGAAGTGCCTGGGGACCAAGACGTTCGGTGGATCAGCGATGGCGCCGGGAATGGCGGGTGAGGTTTGCGAGCGGTACGCGAACCCCACGTCCTCGAACTCGGCATGCGCCGTCTGGAGTTCCTTCAGGAATGTGCTCGTGAGGCCTGGCTTCTGCGTGTCGGCGATGAAGGGATGACGGAGGCCGCGCCCGTTGAACGTGAGCTGCGTATTGGCGGTGTTTTCGCCGCATCCCAGGTTCTCGAAGAGGCTCACCCAGGTCTCCGAGTAGGCGTCCATGTTCGCCGCGGCCGGGCACATGTAGTCGCCGGCAGCCGGGCCTTGGCCGGTCTCATCGATCCAGGGCGTGTCGGGCGTCAGGATCCAGGCCGTCGTTGCCCCGCCAACCGTGATGACGGTCCGGACGTGGAACCGCATGTCCCGCGAGCTCCACCAGGCCACCCGGGTCTGCCCGGCGATGGGCGAGACGGCCGTGTCGGCGTCGAGCGTGACGATGCCCGTGGGCCCAAGGGTCGTGACGGTGCAGCGCGTCTCGGGGCCCGTCAGGGGCGGCCATGGGGCAACGTCGAGCCAGCCCTCGCCGGAGCCGCCAGCGAGCGAGCTCTGGGGCAGCGTGGCCAATAGACTCACGTCGGTGTCGGAGTCGGCGGCCGCCTGGACCTTGGTCGTGACGCCCGTCGAAACATCGGCGTGGATGGCTGCCCGGATCACGTCCAGGGTCGAGCTCGGGAACACGCGCGAGAAGCTCAGGGCGTCGCGGTCGAAACGCTTCAGCACCACGACCTTTTGCTGCCCGGGTCCGCCCATCGTCGGGAAGACGAAGACGTGCTGGGCCGCCGGCGAGGTGTCGAGCGCAATCTGGCGGAGTTGAACCCAGCTCCCGCCGCCCGTGTTGGCTTCGGCGTTCAGGACGCGCTCCCGGAGGCGCCCCTCCGTCTCCTCATCGTAGCCGCCCGTGATGGGCTCGAACGCCGAGACGCTTGCTTCTTGGCTAACGTTCGTGGGAGCGCCCAGCAGGGTGACGACGCTCCCGGCGCGCGCATTGCCCTTGCTGCCGGCTTCGTCGATCCGGAAGTCGACTTCGTCACCGTTGACCGCGCTGACCCAGGTGCCGAGGACGGCGCCGCGCACACCATTGGGCAAGGTGCCCGGCTGCCCATCGGGGATCGTTGCCGTGCCCGTGATGGTGAGACGGATCTTGCCGGCGGCTCGAGACGGTGGTGCATCGGGGACCTTCAGGGCCTCCTTGTGGCGGACCAGATCCTCACCGACGGCCGTGACGGGTGTGCACGCGGACTTGGTCCCGTCGATGCGCGCGTGGAGCATCATGCATGCGCCAGCCACGCCGGTCGCCAGAATGTACTCGTCCGAGCCCGGGCCAACGTTCGGCGTGAGGCCAGCGTTTGACGCTTCGAGGACGATGTCCGTCAGGATGTCGTCCCGGATCTCCGCCATGCTGCGGGGGCCTGCCACCTCGGCCATCAGATCTCCGCCGTTCGGCGCTCGCCGGTAAGGGTTTCCGTGTACTCGACCGAGACGCCGAGGCGCCCGGGAACGCCGTTCAGCATCGTGCTGGAGTCGACCCGATCCACCGTGATGGTGCCTTCGTCGACGAGCGGCTTGAGCACGGTGCGTACTTCACCGTCCATGTGCTTGGCGGTCTGCGGGCCGTGGAACGTTGGCATCTTGATGCCGCGCATCGACATCGAGGAGCCGAAGGCGTTTTGCAGTAGGTTCATGACGCGCTGCCGGGTGGGCGTCGTTTTGAGGATCTCGGTCCCGCTGACCGCGTAGTCGCGCTTGATCGGGTCGATGTAGCGCACGCCCTCGGCCTCGGTGGTGTCCTCGTCTTCCGAGAAGCCCCACATGCCGGCGGCCACGAGCCCGAGGGCAAAGGTTCCGAGTCCTTCTGGTTCAGGCATCGAGTGGGCAGGGTATGGTGAAGACGGGGACCGCGGGTGGAGCGGGGAGAACGAGTGCTGCGAGTCCCAGCAGGACAGGCGGCGAGAACGCAGGTGGCTTCAGCTCGAGCGCGAAGCCGGGGAGACCGATGGTGAAGTCAGGAATGGCAGGCGGCGCCGGGAGAAGCGGCAGGCCCATCACTGGCAGCGAGAACTGCGGGATCTGCGGAGCGAAGGCCGGCATGCCCGGGATCGCCACCATGAGGTCAGGGATGCTTGGTGGAGTCGGCAATGCCGGCAGGCCGAACGGCGAAAAAACCGGCGGAGAGAATGCCGGGAGCGCGAACTCGCACATCAGGAGCCCAGTGCCACCGGCGAGGCAGTCGACTGGACCAGCGCCGCCGAGGATGACGCAAGAAGCTTGAGCGCCGCGCCGCCGTCCATGGGGGCCGGGGTCCAGGCGGAGAACATCTGCCAGATCCGAGCGAACTCGGCGTCGACCTTGGTCGCGTCCGGCACGTTGCTGGTCGGGTTCCCGCCGCCAAGAATCACGTTGCCCATCAGGGCAGCCACACCGCCCTCGAGACGGAGGCTGCCGCGCCCGGAGGCGTCGCAGAGCGTGATGCCGTCCTTTTCGCTAATCTGGAAGATGCCGCCGGGCGTGCTGATGGCTACCTTCTTGTTCTTCCGGTCGACCGTTACGACGTAGTCGGCGCCGACCAGGATGACGGCCAGCTGGTCCTTGGCCAGGAACCGCGAATCGAAGTCAGGCCCTGTCGAGTGGAGGGCATGTTCGCCCGGGCTGATCTCCCCGTAGACCTTGGCGGCTCGCGGGTCGTGGGCCGCCACCACGGCGCCGTCGAGGCCCGCCGTTTCCTCGATGACGCCTTGCGCCGAGCCCCTGTCGTCGGCCGGGTAGGGGCGCCCTGAGACGCCCAGGCAGCACATCAGGGGCGGCTTGCCCCAGTCCGGTGATGCCCCGTCGTCGTCGAGCGGTTCGCCCTTGCACTGCGCCCAGACGACGCCGGACGTGGCGTCTAGCTCCGAAGCTCCGAGGTCAACTAGCTGTCCCATGGTCAAAGCACGTAGCTGGCGGGTCGAATCAGGCTCAGGTCGGTCGTTTCGCCGGTGCCGCCCTTGAGGGTGCGCTCGGCGATCCAGAGGATCTCGTCCACGTCCTCGATGTCGTCCTTGACCTTTGCCAGGACGTTGATCGCGTACGTGACGCCAGCCTTGTCCTCGTGTCCCTCTAGGGTCGCGGTGTAGGTCAGGGTCTCGCGAATGCGGTCCGCCATCATGCGGCGCGCGCTGCGATTCAGCTGCTTTTCCGTCTTGGACTCGTCGTCCTTGTAGTAGACGGGGCAGTACCAATCGAGCGGATCGCCGGTTTCAGTTTTCTTTTTGCGGGTGCCAACAGCTCGAGCAGCTTCAAGGATCCGGCGCGCTTCCGGGACGCGCCAGAGCGCGAGCTCCGAGTCATCGCCGACGATGCTGAGCGTCTTGAACTTCCCCTTGGCCTCGGTTCCTGCGGTCACCTGGCGCGCGCTCAGCGTGGCCAGGGTCGGGATCCCGGAGTAGTCGCGCTTCGCCTTCCCGTCCTCGATGTTGCCCGGGCGCTGCAGGTCGAACTGCGGGCCTTTCGAGTAGTCGGGCGCGACGACCGCGATGGCCGAGCGCTTGCTGCCGGGCTGGACCGTGAACCCGCACCGCGCAGAGAGCCGGTTGGCCCACTCGTAGGCGCCCTCGTTCTCGTTCGGCTTGGCGTCCGCGACTGTCTCGGTGGTCGGGGTCCGGACCTCGAGCTCCAGGCCCGTGAGCGCGAGGACGAAGGCCGGGGCACTGAGTGTGCTGGCTTGGGGCGAGAGCCCGAAAAGCTCCCGGGAGGCGGTCGGGATGGTCTCGCTCGTGTAGGTCGGCGTCCCCATCTTGGCGGCGCGCACTGCGTTCAGGTCGCCCTCGATGGTCGTGATGCCGAAGACCCGGAGCCCTTCCAGGAGGGCCGTCTCCAGATTCATCGCGTTCGTGATGCGGACGGCCTTGTCGATGTTCGGATCGATGAGCCGTGCCATGTAGTCACGGCCCGTGAGCTTTAGCGCAGCCGACCCGCCGCCCGCCCCCTCCGTGGTGTCGATCTGTCCGATGAGCTGCAGGCGGTCGCCAAGGTAGAGCTTGACGTTGGTTCGAGGCTGGAACTTCCGACGAAGGGCGATCGGATCCTCCGAGTAGACGGTGGCCTCCCAGCCGTCGGCCGGGGTGAAGAACGACTCCGAGATCGAGTACTCGGTGACCTTGTCCCAGACCTCGCCGCTCGATTCGATCTCGATGCGGAGGCGGCTCTGGGTCACAGGTTCCTCTGCGGGAGGTTCACGCTGGAGCCAGCCGGGATCGTCTGCCTGTCCACGAGCCAGGGGTTCATGGCCAGGAGGGTCTCGACCGGAACTTGCTTCGAAGTCGCGAAGGCGAGGCGGCCGATCTCTGCCGGGACGCGCACCTTCCGGAAGGGCCGGTCAGACTCAACCGCCACCAGGTTCCTGCCGGCCGATGCCATGCGGGTCAGGTCTCGGCGGAGCGGCTCGAGCTCCGGGTCAACGGTCTGCTCGAGCTCCTTGCGGGCCTGCTCCACTTGGTAGGTGGCGCCGGCGATCTCGGCCCGCGTTCGGTCCTTGTATTGCTGAACGCTGCCAAGAACAGCGCGGCCTGCCTGCAGGATGGTGAGCTCACCGCGCGTGCTGTCCTGGTTCCAGGCAGCGATCTCTTTCCGCTGCTCGTCGGTCAGGTCGTTGACGGCGGCGCCGAAGACAACGGCCGACGCCTGCAGGCCCTGGAGCGACTTCGCCGTCTGGACGAACTGCGAAGGCAGCGTGTCCTCGGTGTCTTCTGGGGCGAAGATGAAGTCGGCCGAGACCTCGACGCCGTCCTGCCTGGCGCCAGAGAGCGTCTCCGAGAGGCTGGCGAGCTTGGCCCTGATGGTACCGTGGACCGGGTCGACGAGCTCGCCGGCGGAGCGATCGAGGCAGGCCGCGAAGAACAGCGGGTAGACGACCGTGAAGAGGTTCACGAAGCCGTGCTGGCGAACTCCCTCGAAGAATCCGCAGCGGAAGCGGAACGTGGGGTTCTGGCGACCGAGGCTCTCGATGAGCTGCTGATCGCGGAAGATGAACCGGTGCTGCGCCTGGTCCTGCAGGAAGCCCACTTCCCGCTCGCTGAACGGGAACTTGATGCCGCGCCAAGAGGAGTCGGCTAGCTGCTGGAGGATTGTGGGGGCGGCGGGCATGTGCGTTGACTGGCGGAGTCGCCGGGTCGACCATCTGGCATGCGCCGTTCTGTCGCTCCGCTGTTGCTTGTGTTCGTTGGTTGCGAGGACCCCGGCAACCAGCCCGAGGCGCGGGCCGTGGCGGCTCAACCGACGCTCGCGGTCCCTTCTCAGGATTCTGAACGAGTCCGGTTCGCTGCGACCAAGACCGCGCTGCGAGCCGCGCCGCCCAAGTCCGGGGCCGAACTGCTTCAGCGCCTCGGCGAGCCGAATTCGACGATGACCACACCCACCGGGACCAACCTGATGTGGTACTTCGAAACGGCCGACGTGGGGCGGGATGTCATTCTCGCCGTCATTGGGCCGGGTGACGCCATTGTGGTGCTCAACTACTAGCGCTTGTTGATCGGGTCGCTGCGCGGGCTCGGTCCAGTCGCGTTGCTCTGGATCTTGCCGGCGGCCTCGCTCATGTTCTGCGCGGCCTTCTTTTGCTCCTCGGCAGCGCCGAATAGAGCCTTGATGGCGGCGATGAGATTGGGGTTCTGACTGGGACCGGAGTTCGCCGCGATGCCTTGGAAGTCGCTCCCGATGCCCACCTTGGCGCCGCCTTCCTGCGAGTAGGCGCCGCGCTCCCTGGCGAGCTGCATGGTGGCGTACTCGCCGGCACCAGCCAGACCCACGGCGCCCAAGGCAACCCCGCCGCCGGCCGCTAGTGCGGCGCCTGTGCTCGCCACGGCGTTGCTGGCGGCCCCTGCGATGCGCGCCAGGACTGGTGCCTTGGTCACGGCCGCCCCGGCCCCGCCAGCGGCCGCTGAGGTCGCGAGGCCACCCGCTGCCGTGGCAGCCGCGGTCCTTGCGGCTCCTGCTGCCGCAACGCCTGCTGCAACCTGGCCAATAGCCCCGCGGAACAGAGCAGCGAACCCGACGGCCGCCAGCTCCTTGACCATGAAGGCACCGACCACGAGGGCCATGCCCGAGAAGGGATTCTCCGCGAGCCACTTGCCGGCGTCGATCGCAGCGCTCGTCAGCTTGACGATCTCCGGCGTGAGGAGCGCGATGGTCGGAATGAGCTTGGTCAGCTCCGGCAGGAGCTTGTCGCCCAGTTCCTTGTTGAAGTCGTTCATGGCGGACCGGAACTGGCGGTCTCCGCCTTGGTTGACGAAGCCGTAGCTCTCGCCCACCTCTTCCTCGCTCATGGTCTGGCTGCGGAAGTTCGAGAAAACGCCTTTCACGGCAGCCGCTCCGGCCCTACCGCCGCCGGCTCGCTTCCACTCCTCGAGGAGGGGGAGAACGGCAGCCATCGACTGATTGCCGAAGATGTTGCCTTCGCCAAAAAGCTCCGTCTGCTTACCCTTCGTCTTCTCGAAGATGGCGGGCAGAATGTCCTCGATCCGCTTGAACTGGCCGGACTTGTCGTAGAGGTCGCTCGACTTCAAGCCGGCACGCTTCTGGGCCTTCATGAGGTCGTTTGGCAGGTTCTTGACGGCCGTGGCGGCATCCTCTGCCGAGGTCGAGCCGCCCTTGATGGCCTGCTGCACCAGGGTCGACATGTCGGCGATGTTGGAGGCGCGGTCCCCGGAGAAGCGGCTTGCCGAGCCGATGAGCTTGGCGCCCTGGCTGGCCACGTCCGAGACTTCGACGGAGCCAAACTTGCCGTGGCCTGCGAAGGTGCGCGCGAGCCCCATGGCCTGCTCGACCGCGGCGTCCGTCGAGATGCCGGGGCTTGCCCGCATGATCGACTCGATGGCAGACCCGAAGGTCGAGGCCATTGCTTCCAGATTGGTGCCGGTCGCTACCGCCAGGCGCTCGACGCCCTCGATGCCCTTGGAGGCGGCATCGTAGTTGCCTGTCTTGGCCAGGATGGCCTGCATCGACGCGGCGATCTCGGCCGGGTCGCTGCCGCGCGCCGCGATGGTATCCACGCGCCCCTTCGTGTCGGCGTAGAGTTCTTCCCGGGACTTGGCCCCGCCTGGCGTGAAGCCGGCATTGGCGACGGACCGCAGCGAAGAGTCCAGATCCATGCGCTGCGCGACGGCGTTGCCGAGCGCGAAGGTGCCGCCGACCGCCGCGAGCCCGGCGCCCATGCGGGCTGCCCCGAGACCGAAGCGCGCCGCGCCGCCTACGCCGCGAGCGACGCCCTTGCCGTAGCTCTCCATGGTGCGGCGACGGAGCGCCGTTTCCCTGGACACCGCTCGCTCCGAGACGCGGGTCGCCTTGGCTTCCGCCCGTTGCCGGATCGCTAGGTGCTTGGCTTCGGTCTTCTCGGTCTCGCGGAGCTTCTTGGCATCGGCTCGACGTTGCTCGGCGAGCTGCCGATTCTCAGCCGTCCGCTGGTCGCGCTCGACCTGCTGGAAGTGTCGGTTGCGGACCGCCTGCAGGAACTTGGCGTTCCGTTGAGCCAGCGCCTTGGCCCGGGTCTCCTCGCGGGCGTTGGCCTTCGCGGCCGCGCCGTCGTTCTTGCGATGGACGGAGTCGCGGATGCGGATCCGCTCGGTGCCGACGCGCCCTTCCCGAGCGGTGTCACGGCGAGCGTTGCGCTCGAGCGTCTGCTCGATGGTACGCTGGTCCCGCAGGAAGCGGTCTAGGCCCGTCGTTTGGATTTGGTATTCGAGGAGCAAGGCGGCTCACTTCTTGGACTTTCGCTGCTCCCTGACGATCTCGCGCGCTTCCTCACGGTCGAGCACTTTCGGCTCTTTGCCGTTCGAATACTCGGCGGATCGCAACTCCGGCAGCTCGGAAGAGGATGTAGTGCCACTCGGCGAGCTCGACGGGTCGGATCCCGAGGAACTGTCCGAGTCGGATGGGGTCGGGGTCGTCTCCGGGCGCCAGGAACGGGCCAAACGGGCCAGGGAATAGATCAAGCGCGGCCATTCGTCGGAGGCCACACGCGACAAGATAAAAGGGCCGGACAGCTCCCCTGCAAGCGTGTCCACCATCCTTTCCACACCTTCGTCGGTGAGGTCCGTGAAGCCGAAGTGCGCCCGAGTGATCTCGTAGGCGTTGAGCATCTGGGCCATCTCCTCGGTGTCGAGGGACTGGCGGAGCTGCTCGGAACTCACGAACAGAGGAAGGTCGAGCTTGGAGCCGTCGCCAGCCTGGTGCTGGTCAACGTGCAGGAGCGCGAGGCGCAGCGTCTCGACCGCCTGCGCTTCCTTGTAGAGGTCCGAGAAGCCTTCCTTTTCGTGCTTCTTGGCGTAGCTCTGTGCGGCCTCCAGGGCCTGGTCTGCCTGCGCCTTACGCAGCAAACGGCAGCGAAACGGGTACACCGTCTCACTGCCGTCAGCCTCCTTGCGCAGGAGCTCGAATTCCAGGCTGGGCGCCAGATCCATGAGGCTCCGAACGAGACTCTTGGGTCCTGGCTTTGCTGAAATGGTTTCGTTCACGCACTTCTCCCGTTCGTCAGGCGCACCGTCCATCACAGGCGCCGAGTAGTCGCACCGCTTTAGAGAACCGTCGGGACGGGACAAGCTCTCAGGGTGGGTGCGCACCCGATGGTCTCGCCTACTTCATCTCGTTGTAGGTGCCCATGTACGTACCACCGGACTCGGTCGCGGCATTGACGCCCGAGCTGATGTTGGCGCCGGTGAACTCACCTTCGCTGACGACCGTCTTGCCGCCGATGGGCACCTGGATCGTGTACTGCTCGTTGCCGCGCGCCGCGTCGAACATGTTGAACTCGAAGCCCGGCGCAGGCACTGCGTACTTGAATTCGATGGTCAGCTCCGGGGCGCCCTGGCTGAACCCCGCAAGGCCGTCCTTGTTGTAGACGGGCAGCTTTTTGGGGTCACCGGTGACCGTCACCTCCTGGAGCTCGACCTGGATGACCCCGTTGATGAGGCAGGGGAGAGTGGGCAGATAGCGCTTGGTTGCCATGCGTCAGTTCCTTCAGTTCGCGGTCGTCTCGCTGATGCGGAACGTGGCCTGGTGGTGGAGGTCGATGGTTCGGCCGGCAGCGACGGTCTGGATGCGGCCGTTGTTCTCGGGATCGATGCGGCAATCTGCCCCCGCTTCCCAGGCCGCTTGGTCCTGGAGTCGTTCATCGAAGAACGGCTGCAGCTGCTGCAAGAACCAGCTCTTGAAGAGGAACGGTGTGACCTTGCGGCCCTTGAGCTTGCCGAGCGCCACCACGTCCACGGTCCCGTCGGGCAGGCGCGGGTCGTCCTGCTGGGCGAAGTTCCCGTAGGTCAACTGGTGATTCAGGCTGACCGTCGCGGCCACTTCGTCGAGCACCGAAACCCGGTGAGGCTCCGAGGCGCGGAAGTCCTCCAAGGCGCCGGTGGCATCCCGACAACGGGTCGTTACCCCCATGGCCAGGTAGGCGCCGGTGTCCGTGGAGACGATCGGCGAGATGCCGGCGTTGACCGCGTCGCCGAGGTCGCTCTCGTGGGTCGGCCAATCCGACACGTCCGGCGCGGGCTTGATGAAGCCGTTGGCCGAGTAGTTGTCGAAGTTGAACCGGCTCTGAACTTGCTCCTCGATCTGCTTGCTGGCCACGTACCAAGCCACCAGTTGCTGAGGCATCTGGCTTGCGCCGCGCTGCCACACGCATTCCAGGCGCTCGTAGTTGAGCCCGGTGGTGATGGTGGTCGTGGCGCCGAGGGTGCCGACGGCAGGGAAGAACCCGCGCGACCGTTTGCCGGACAGCGGCAGAGACCGGTTGGTGATGTGCGTCTTGAGCGCCGTGGAGAACGCGGCGACCGTTTGCGGGATGCCGTGGTAGTAGTCACTGGACGCCCCGACTGCAGCGAGGCAGGCCGAGAAGAGCGATGCTTCCGTGGTCGACCCATCGACGCCGCCAGCGAGGTATTCGGCGCTGACAGAGACGGTGACGCCCGTGCCGGAGTCGCCCTGCTTGACCACGCGGAGCATGTAGATCCCGTTTTGGGACGCGCCCACAGCCTTTGCCGTGACGGCGTTGGTGCCCGCGGTGTTGGCCGAAGTCCCCGGGAGGTGCGTGCGCGCGTTGATGAGTCCTTCCAGGACCTCACCCATGACGGTCGGCGTGTCTCCGGAGACGTAGCCAACCTCGAACAGCTCGCCGAACCCCTCGACAATGAACGAGCCGGTTCCGCTGGCGGTGCCGGCGACCACTACATCGGCAGTCGCCGCGACCGGGGATCCGCCAGAGCTGGCCAAGTGGCAGGCCATGAAGATCTTGCCACCCGGATTCTTGGCAATGTGGGTCCGAGCGATGATGTGCAGGTCGGAGCCGGGGCCGAAAAGAGTGACCGCCGCGTCCTCGCTGGTCACCGGGTAGCGGGTGTTGACCGTCGCGCTGCCCGCGCTGGTCTTCTTGCCCACGTAGATGGCGGAACGGGGGCCAACGGCGGCGCTGCTCGCGCCGAGTCCGAAGACGAGTTGAAACGCCGTCAGGGGCGCGCGGTAGTTGCTGGGGATCCCGGTTACTACGTAGGTCACTTGTCACCGTCCTTGGGGGCAGATTTGTGGGTGCGCGGCTCGGGTTTGTCGGCGGTCTCCTGGAACTCGCCATCGACCAGCGAGACTTTGACCAGCGGCAGATCCAGCGCTTTGGCCGTGTCCGCGTCCGCGGGGTAGAACGGGCTCTCACGCTCGATCAGAACCAGGCGACGCACGTGCGCACCGGCAGCTGACTCAGAGTCGACGACGACCGGATCCGGAAGAGCCGAATGCAGGATGCCTTCGGGCGTGACCTTGTGTCGACGGCCGATGTAGCGAACCACCTGGCCAACCTTGTTTTGACCGGGCCAGGCCACCATGTGACCTGCTTTCGGATGAAGTCGCAGCTGCATTGTTTTCCCTCGGAGTGGTGGTCAGAACCGACGCGCGATTGCGGTCAGTCGCTGGGTCAGATTGGTTCCGAGCACGCGATACGCAGCGTTGTGGGCTCGGTAGAGGAACTTGTACGGGCGGTTCCCAGGGTGCTGGACCTCGCGCTTGGAGACCCAGCCGCTACGGCCGCGGAACCGGAGAAGGCCGCCGTTCCTGCCCGCGATGCGGTGCGGGCGCGCGCCCCGGTCAATTGCGGACGCATAGGGCTTCAGGTTGCTCAGCTTGAGGAGCCTGCCACCCTTGGTGCGCACGACACGCGCCTTGGTGGCCCGTTGCAGAGCTCCGGTCCGAGGATGAAACTCTGGATGGTCCTGGACGTGCTGGATCGCGAAGCGCCCAGCGAAAGCCATGGCATCGTCGACCGCTCGAGCCGTCTCGGCGGTGAGGTGCTGATGGCCCCGCTTGACGCGAGCAATGCTCGCCATCGTGAGCCCCATCGTCAGTCCTCGGAAATGTCGCTTCGGAAGTCGCCGAGGCCGTCGGGGTCATCGTCATCGGGATCCCCAACGTCCATGTCGCCGGCGGCATCTCCTGTGATGTCGAAGTTGGCGCCGAGGTGGGGCGCCCATCCGAGATCCGGGTCGGCGGCTTCCCCGATTTCCGTGGTCTCCAAGGTCAGCCGGACACCGTGGTAGACCGGGCTGCCCTCGGCGAAGCTGGCCGCGCCTTTGGTCGAGCCGATGAGCTTCACCGACGAGAACCCACAGCCAGGGACGGCCGTCGTGACGTCGTCGATCGTGACGTCCGAGCCGTCCCAGTAGAGGATCTGCTGGGGCTGCGTGCCACCGGGGGCCATCGCGTAGGCGGGATGCCCCCCGACGAGAATGACCTCTTGGACTAATAGCTCGATGGTCCGGAAGATGCCGCCGATCTGGCGGAGCTCAGCCGGGTCGAGCGGGCCGAGAATGTATTCGATGCACCACCGTTGCGTCGTGGCGTCGTGGCCGGCCGTGAAGGCCGCTGAAGACGATTCCTCGAGCGGGTAGACGAAGAGGGCCGGGAAGTCCGTCTTGATGGTCTGCAGGTAGTCCTGGGTGGGCTGCGCCTGCGCCGCATGGTTGACGACGTTGCGGCCCCAGAGGCTCGTCTGACCCGAAGCTGTCGCCCACGGCGTCCCGAGATCCGTCCGAATCGCGGCCGTGAACAGATCGAGCAGGATGCCCTGCGCGGGTAGCAGGACGTTGAACGAGGCAACCCCGGTAGTCACCGGGAAGGCCAGTGCTCCGACGCGTCTATTGAGCGACATTGCCGAACGGCTCCACGGTCAAGATCCAGTGGATCGCTCGGTCGAGCTTCGCCTTGGCGATGCGATAGCGCACCGTTCCGGTTGGCCCTTGGACTCGGACGTGGAGCGTCTGCTTGTCGAACAGGTCGACGCCGCGCAGGGCGTTGGCCGTGACGGCGTTGGTCGTGATGGGCCCAATCTCCAGCGAGCCCGAGGCGAGATTGGCCAGGGCCAAGCGCTCGTCATTCAACTGCCGGACTTTGGGCGGATACGCCCCGGCCGAGTCGCCCTCGAGCAACTCCAATTCGTCTGGGACGAAGTGCCCCTTGCCGACCTCGCCACCGGACCAGAGCCCGGTCACCAGGAAGACCCGGTGGGGACGGAGGCCAAGCTGGCCGGGGATGCCGCGAATGCCGCGGGCTAGTGGCTTGAGGTCGTCGGCTAGGGACATCAGTACACGCTCAGCGTCTGCGCCCCGGCTCGCTTCCTTGCCCAAAGGCTTTGTATACCGAGCGCCGCGGCGAGCTGCTCACGCCACCAGGCCAGGTTCTGGCCCAGGATGCCGAAGTAGCTGGCGTCTCCGGCCGCTTGGTAGAACTCGATTTCGTCGACCTTCTTGAGCGCGCCCGAGCCGTAGGCCGTCTCGAGCTTCGCCTTGGTCTCGCGGATGCTCTTCAGAATCTCGCGGACGATGGTCTCAGGTCCTTCCACGGTGACCGGATAGGTGCCGGAGTGGACGCCGCGAAGCAGCACTGTCGCGACGGCAGAGACCAGGCTCTGAATCGTCGCCATCTCCTGCCGCTCATCCACGTCGAGGACCATGCGATCCCCTTCGTTGAAGCCGGTAGCATCGGCGAGCGTGATGGCGACCGGCGTCGCTTCCGTGGCTGCGTCGACGGCTGTGGCACTGGTCGTTTTGGCTCCGCCGGAGAGGTTCGGTTGGATGACCTGCTCAAAGATGGCGACTACGTCGACCCAGGGAGCGGCGCCGGAGCTGAGCAGGTTGTAGCCCAGCTCCGCTTTGCAGCGTGCGATCTCTGAGTCGAGTAGCGCCATGCCTCGATCACTGCGCCAGGTAGCGGTACGCGATCGAGAACGTGTCCACGGCCGCGCCGGTCGTGACACCGACCCGAGCCACAGCCCGGATGTAGCGCCAGCCGTGGACCGGCGCTGGTGCTGGCACGACACGCGTCACCGCGGCGTCAGCGCCGCCCGTGCCCGTGGCCAGGACGACATCGGCGGCGTTGTTCGGGGTACCGGCGACGTCGTACCAGGTCAGGCCATCGTCGGAGACCTGCCACTTCGCCGCGATGGTGATCGTGCTGGTTTCCGCGTCGACCACGAAAAGCGCCGAGAGGGTGCCCGGCGTGACGGTTTGCGCGAGCAGCGTCGCGCCTGCTCCGTTGCCGCCAGCGACCACGGTGTCGAGATTTCCCGTGGTGGCCGCCGGGGCGGTGTACTTGCGAGAGGGGATACGCATTGGGGTGGTTCCTTGGGTTCCGCCGGTTGGGATCAGGCCGAGCGGACGCTGATCGAGAAGCGGTTGTCCGCCATGCCGAGCGCCAGGTAGGCGATCCAGCAGACCTTGGCGACCTCGCCGAAGTTGTTGTCCGATGCCGGAGCGACGCGAGGCGCTGCGCCCATGCCGGCCAGGCCGACGCCAGGGCAGAGCAAGTGGCCCTTGTGGACCGGCACGCTCGAGCCGTTGACGTCCTTGTTGAGCTCGGTGTTCTTGAACAGGTGGAGCCTGTTCACCGAGGAGACGTACTGCGGAAAGAGTCCGTTGTAGGCGGGGTGCGCCTCTGCCAGCTCCATGTAGTCGCCGTCGAGCTTGAGCTGCGCCAGCTGGGTCGGCGTCAGCACGAGCGGACGGAAGCCGTCGGGAAGCACCGGCAGATTGACCTCGTCAGCCGCGAGCTCAGCACGGTTGAGCGTGTCGTAGTCCATCGGGAACTGACCCGCGACCGTGGCATCGTTGTCGGCCGTCATGCCCGCGGGGCGGACGACGACTGCGCCGTTGTCGAAGATCGCGCGCAGCGAGCGCTCGAGGAACTTGTGAAAGTCGCGCTTGAGGTGCGTTCCCACGAGAGAGCGGAGCGAGTGGACGCCCTGGGCGGCCGCGAACTTGTCGATGCCGTACGGAGCGGGGCGGCTGTTGGCCTGGTCGTAGGGACCAGCGAACCGCTTCAGGGTCAGGGACACCTGCTCACTGCCGGCGTTGATGGTCTGCGTCGAGATCGACGTGTTCAGGCCAACCTCGCGGGATGCCTCGGTGTAGGTCGTGTCCGTGAACTGTGGGCGGTTGACCCGCACCGTCATTCCGGGCAGGCCTTCGAAATTCACCTTGGCGGCGAACAGACTCGTCATGAGCGGACTCGCCATGATGAGGCGGTCGCGCTCGGCGGGGCTGTACTGCGCGCCGGCGGCCGGCATCTCGGGTGCCACCTGCGAGGTATCCAAGCTCGCGCCTAGCGCAGCCAAGAACGCCATGGCGTACAGGTACTGCGGCTCGGGCTGAGCCAGGAGAACCGGCGAGGTGACGTCGTAGAAGTTTTCGGGCAGCGACACTTGATTCAGGTCGGGCATGGTCTTTCCTTTTGCTGTTCGCTCGATGTGCCGCGCCGAGAACTAGAAAGGCGCGATCAGCTGTTGATGGCCTTCGAATGCGCGTCGTAATAGCGAGGCGCCGCGAAGGGGTTCGTCTTCAAGAGGTCCGCGTAGACGGCCTTGTGATCGACGGGTGATTCGGTGTTGGTGATGGCGCCGGGAGCCTTGCCGGCTGCCGTCGTGGATGCGCCGGTGGAACCCGTTGCGCCTGTGGCGCCGGTCGAGCCTGTGGCCCCTGTGGCGCCCTGTGCCCCGGCTGCTCCGGTGGCGCCGGAAGCGCCCCAAGTCGGGCGCAGGGACTCAATGGTTTTGAGGACCCTCTCCGGATCCTCGCCAGCGAGGTTGGTCACGGCGGCGCGCTGCAGTTCGCTGAGACCAGCGAGCTCCCTGTCGGCGTAGCCCTTGACGGTGGCCTCAAGAGCCGCCGCGCGACTCGCCTTCGGCTCGAGCTCGGCCAGCTTCGCGGCCGTCTTCTGCTCGGTGGTGAGCTTTTCCTCGTCGAGGACCTTCAGGCGATCGAGCGCCGCTTTCACGTCCTCCGGCTTCTCGACACCGAGCGACTTGAGCAGCTCCTTCTGTCCAGACTTCTTGGCCTGGTCGAGGCGGCCCTTGAGCCAGTTCTCGTCCTTCTCGGGTACGGCATCGGAAGCCGTGGCTCCCGTTGCTCCAGCTGCTGCCGTTGCGCCTGTCGCTCCCGCTGGGGTTGACCCGCCGCCAGATGCGCCGGCCCCGGCGTCAGGAGCCGGGGCTTCGTTGAACAAAACTCGACTGATAGATCGGAACATTTGCTTTCCCTCGTTCGCCCGTTAACCGCCGGCTTCGCGTGGTGAGGTTGGCTACTCGGTGACGACGGCCATGACGGACCACGCATCAACGGCATAGACGCCGTCGGTGAGTTCGGTTCCGTTCACGGCCCATGGCTTCAAGAGGACGGTGTCGCCCTTCTTGAACCCCTTGCGGGTGACCTCGGCACCAACGCCGACGACCACCCCCAAAACTGGTTCTCGCTCGCTCTCGTGCGTGCCCGGTTGCTCCCAGGCCGCACGCGCGGCCTGAAGAGCTTCGGCGTCCAGTTCGACGAATCGAACCGCGACGGTATCTCCGACGGGCTTGATCGACATCGCCGCCGATCAGCTTTCGGTGACGGTGACGACTGCCGAGACCCCGACCGCGGTCGTGAAGTCGGCCACTTCGCTCGAGCGATCCACGGCGGTCAGACTGAACGTCAGGGCATCCACCGACACCGTCATGGCGCCGAAGTAGACCTGCGCGCCGCCGTCGCTCTTGCCCGGTCCGCAGCCATGGGCCGCGCGGAGTGTGTTGGTCTTGCCGTTGCGCGTCTGGGCGGCAATCGCCGCGCCAACGCCAGCCAACTGGCCGGTGTCCTCGGACGCATCGTAGGCGGCGAAGTCAGCCGTCACGAGGTACGACTTCTCCTCGCCAAGCATGTTGACGCCCTTGGAGGCGTTGAGGAGGGTGATGCCTTTGATGGTTCCAGCGATGACTGCCATGGGGGTACGTCCTTGGTGGGTTGGTCAGCCCGGGCGAGCCGGGGGTGGTTTCAGGTGGCGGAAGCGCCGCGGATGGGCTTCACCGCGGCAAGCGGGCGCTCCGCTGCTTTGAGCAGGCGCTGCAGCTTGTCGCGCTCTGTCTCGAGCGCCTTCAGCAGTTTGATTTGGCGCTCGACCTCTCGGAGGCGGGCTTTTGCTGCCTTGACGACGTCGAACGCCTCGGGACGTTCGGTCGGTGACTTGGCGCGCCCTCGCCTCGCCGGCGCCGGCTGGGCGACTGGCATCGGACTAGCAGTGGACCGCGTCACGATGACGGCCCCGCACTCGGCGCGCGGGCAACGTTCCTGGATGCCTTGGTCCGTGAAGTCCGAGAATGGCGCCACGTCGACGCTGCAGGTCGGGCAGATCATCAGCGCTTGCGTCCTCGCACCGAGACCGCGACCGCTGCCCCGACGGTGGTGCTAGCGCCGGAGACGGCCAAGCAACGGAGTTTGCGGCCGGGGTGGCCGCCGGTGAACGAGTCGGCGACAAGCGCCGGACTGGTCCCGGTGCCGACCGTGAAAACGTCGTTCACGGGCTGGTTGCCGCTGGCACAGTAGAACGCGGCGGCTGCAGCGGCCGTACGCTGCGGAAAGGCCAGCCAATCGACCCAGGCCGCCAGGCCATCGTCATAGCGCTGGAGATAGACGTTCAGCGTCCCACCGGTGTTACCCGGAAAGCTCGCCGTAACGTCGATCTCGTCGAACCGTTCGAGGCCAGAGATCTCGGCGCCGACGACCGCGGTTCCTGGGGCAGCGGGGGCACTGCCCGTGATCGTCTTGGTCTCGATCACTCGCTGGCCCCTTCGCCGTTCGTCTCAGCTGCGCCGTCGCCACCCTCTTCCTTCGGGACAGCGTCGGAGGCCAAGAGCGCCTCGAGCAGCTTGGTCTTGTTGAGCGAGCTCGCGCCCTCGATGCCGCGCGCCTTGGCGAGCTCGAGCAGTTGCTTCTTGACGAGGCCGTCGTACGGACCGGGAGCCACGTCGCCACCCTCTTCCTTCGGGACAGCGTCGGAGGCGCCAAACGACGCCTCCCCGCACGCGAGACACGTCGGCGCCGCGTCGTCGGCGGTGTTCTTGCAGCAGAGGCAGAGCTTCATTGCAGACCTTCCAAGGAGCTTTCGAAGAAAACAGGGATGTGCGGATTGGCTTCGCGCCAACCGTTGAAGATGGTTCGGGTGCCGACCGTCTGTGCGATCTGGCCACTGAGCATCTCGGGTACCTTTGGGCGCTCCAGGTAGACGACGTAATCCACTGCGAGCCCGGGGTAGCGAATGCCGTCCACCTTCGGACCGCGGAGAGCCCGCGCTACCTGGACGCCCTCGACGATGAAGCTCGGCAGCGCGTGAGCCGCGGCCATGAGTCGCATCGGAGTCTCGGGTTCGTATCCTCCGACCACGAGAATCGAACCCGAAGCAGCATCGATTTCTTCGTCCTCGTGGACGCTGTGAATGACCGGGCGCCCGTCACTCAGTCGCGACAGCGTCGTCTTGCCCATCTTTGGGCCGCCGACCAGCGCCACCCGCGGGAACCTTCGCAGGATCTCCCGAAACACCACTTCGATCATTGCCGGTCGACCATCGTTTCAATGCGGCGATCTCGCGCTCTTCCTTGGCGAGGCGGTCCGCCTTGATGCGCTCCTTCAGGGCCTCGACGTCCTGGACGCCAAAGATCTGGGCGGCGCGCTCGATGGCGGTTTCGCTGTCGAGCAGGCCCTTCTCGGCTGCCAGCGCGATGAGCTCGATGAGCTGCTTCTGCTCGGCGGGGTCGGGCTTGTAGAACGAGCCGAACACCGTCTCGATCTCGACGTCGTCCTCGGTGCCGAGCGCCTCAATGGCTTCCGGGAGCCCCTTGACCTTCAGGGTCTTGCCGAGCTTGCGCGCGAGGCGCAGCTGCATCTTGAGGCAGGGGACCAGGAAGCCGTCGCGGAAGTCCTCGCGAATCTGGCTGCAGCGGTCGAGCTGCTTGGACTTGATGGCCTCGAGCGCCTTGCCCGACGTCGTGGCGGCAAACTTGATGTTCTCGGGATCGAGGAAGACGACGCAGAGCGCTTCCTGAATCTTGATGCGCAGGTCTGAGCAGTTGTCCTGCTGAGCCTTCAGCGCACCGGCGGAGTAGTCGAGGACCTCGACCTTGGTGGTGTGGTCGGGGTACTGCCAGACGTGGCTTGGGCCCTTCTTGCGGGCCTCTTGTGTGGCCGGACCGGTTAGGAAGTGCCCGGTGATGGGGTTATCCGCCGTGGCTGGCCCGCCGTGCTCCGTCGTCGGCACCATGGCGGTGCGACCGGTCCCCGTGGGGTTGTGGCCGGGTGGGACGCCGATCTCGCAAATCTGCGGCTCGCTGTAGAGCGCGCCGCGGTGCCACTGGCTGCGCGCGATGTCGTGCGCCTGAATCTCGTCGGTGATCCACTGATGGATCGCCTTGCCGTCGATGACGTTGACGGGCTGGCAGCCGCGCATGAACGCGTACCAGACGACCGGGACGAACCCGAGGGAGTGTTTGGTCGACTTGGCCGGGTCGGCTTCCCAGACAGGAGCGCGCCCACCCGGGTCGGCCTTGGCCGGCTTGAAGACCGTGTCGCTCCCGGTGTCGATGACACGCCGATAGAGCATGGCCTCGACGTGCCAAGTGCCGTCGTTGTGCTTCTGTTCGTCGAGGTAGGGGTACTCGATGGTGAGCTTGGCGATCTCGCCGTCGGTGCCCTCTTCCGGGGTGCACCACTTGGCCGGCAGGAGCTCGATGAAGGGCTTGCCGTTCTTCGCGCCGAGCAGCGCCACCACGGTCCCGCATCCCTGGGCGGCCGTCAGAGCCTCTCGGCAGGCCGTCGGGAACCGCGAGAGCTCGTGGTACTTGGTCAGGAAGGCGTCGACCGGATTGGCCTGGGCGGCGCCCTTGGCGGGAGCGCTCTGAGTCTGCTCGCCAATCGCGAACCGCGGAAAGCGCGCCTCACCCAGGCAAAGGTCCGTGTTGGACTGGGCCGCGATCTGGACGACCGGGTAGACGACGCAGGGCTCGCGCTCCCAGAGAGGAACTTCGCTGCTGAACCACTCGGGGCGTCCCTTGTATTGCGTGCCATCGACCCAGCGCTCGAGCCACTCGAGCCGGCGGTAGCGCGGACTCATGTTGGCCAGCGCGGCCTTGTTGGCCTGCTCTTGCCCGTGCAGCTGGTCTTGGGTGGTCATCGGCCGGAGGTGACGTGGCGACCAGCCAAGGCCCGGCCGAACCGCCGAGAGAGCGCGTAGCGAAGCGCGTCCATGGCGTGGTTGTTCTTGTCCTCGGGCTCTTCCGAGAAGGTCCCATCGGGGTGCTTCTTGCGCCGGTAGAGCCCGAATTCCCGGATGGTGTTTCGGCACCCGGGAGCGAGATAGAGGCGGGCATAGGGCGCCGCCTTCTCGCGAAATCTCTTGTGCAGCATCTCGGCGACACGCCCGATCCCTGCTCGGATGGGCTTCATGTCGGCCGGGAGATCCTCGACGCGGATGCCAAGCGCCCGCCAGTCTCGAATGCGGTCCTGGCGCGAAGGGTCGACCGTGAAGGCGGCGAACATCCAGGCCTTGGCTCGCTCGTCCCAGGTGCCGTTCAGACACTCGGACTCGTACCACTCCTGCAGGACCCAGGCCGTGGCGTCGTTGCCATGGCCCTGTACGCCGATCAGCAGCAGCACGCCGGGGTCGACGTCGCCGAAGTCACCGCCGACGATGAACTCGGAAAAGGCACTGAGTGCCGGGGGCGCCCTGACGTGGAACGCCTCCTCGAACGTGTAGATGAGCCCTTCACCGGCGTCGTGGTCGGCTTCCCACTCGCGCTTGAAGGTGGCCTCAGGCGTCGTCGCCTTGGCCTTGGCGACGGCCTTGGGGCTGACCGTCTCCGGGGCGTCCCGGTAGGTGGCGTGGAACGCGTAGACAGCCTTGATGGCCTCGGCGTTGTCTGGCTCGACCCCGACGACCTCCGGTTCTTCGCCGGCTCGGAGACGCGCGCCCTTCCGGCCATCGTCGAGCGTCCGATACAGGAGCCCGTGACGCCCGCGCGTCGGAGTGCCGCCGAGCAGCTCCATCTGCAGCGACCAGGGCTCAGAGAGCCAGGGCACCGCGACCGAGTCGTGGACCTCGGCATCGATGTCGTCGACCTCGTCGCTGTCGACCAAGTCGCAGCGCATGCCGCGCGCCGTCTTGCTCGCGTAGAGCCGGGCCGGCATCGGCTTCACCCAGCTGCCGCCGGGGAACCGAACCGCGCCGCTTTGCGCGTTGTACTTGCCGCCTAGGAACGACCAGTCCTCGCCGAGCTCCGAGAGGATCCCCTCCGAGTGGACGTCCTTGAACTGCTTCAAGGTCGGCATCAGGGCGATGACCCGCACGCCGCGGAACGGCTTCAGGGCATCCTGGCGCAGCACCCCGTCCCATTTGGCGACAAGGTTCCACCAGATGAACCGGTGAAACCACGACTTGCCGACGCCCCGGCCCCAGTCCGTCAGGACCGTGTTTCCCGGGAGGACTACGGTGTAGGCATCGAACTGCGGCCGATTGAGCTGAAAGTTCAGCTCGACCTTGCGCGGCTCACGCGCCAGCATTCGCGACCAAGACGCCGCCTGGCCCGTGGATGTTGATCGTCACGTTGGCCGGGACATGGCCAGTGCCGCCTTCCGGTGGCGGCGTCGCTCCACGCTGGCTGCCGCCGAGAGCCTTGTAGAAGTCGACCAGCCCCCGAAAGTACTGGGGCTTGGGGTTCTGGTACGTGAACGACTTCAGTCCCTTGTCGACAGCGATCTGGGCGAGCTCCCGCGGACTCAGGTCTTTCGTGAGCACCCGGCCCCCGACTTCGACCGCACACTCGAGCAGGAGGGCCTCGACCTTCGGCAGAACACGTGCGCGTAGCTCCGCACGCTGCTGCACGAAGGTCTCGTCCTTCTCCAGCTCTTTGGCTAGGCCGAAGCACGTCCCGAGCGGAATCTTGCAGACCTTGGACGCCTGCCGGATGACCCCGAGTTCGAGCAGCGCTGCCCTGAATTCGAGGCGTCTCGCTTCGGTGACGCGCGGTGCGCCCATCTTGCTTGCTCCCAACGCCCGTTACCGGCGGCGACCCGTGGGGGAGTGCTGCCATCGGGACAGCGACCGACTCGATTCCTCGAGCGAGGGTGGACTTTTTCAGGCAGGGAGCCGCGGACGGCTTCCGATGACCAGCACGACTCCGCGCCGCACTGTCCGGTGTACCGGCACCCAGGCGTCCTGAGTGGGCACGGTCACGCGCTGGCTGACTTGGACGTCACCATCGATGCGCCTGGCCCAGCTGGCTGCCGTTCGGGTGTGCTGAGAGATCGGGTGGAACATCGGGACGCTTTGGCCCGGTCGCGACCGACTAGGCCTCAGGGCCATCGTCACGACTGCCTGTGCGATCGTGGCCCCCTTTATCCCCCTGGCGGCTTTTGACCGATTGTGTCCCACGATGTCCCAGGATCGCCTGAGCGCTGAGCCCCGACAGAGCACTCACGGAGCCAATTAGAGCCGCTTGCGATGCCTGGATGCCCTCGATGGCTTTTTTCTGCGAATGCAGCAAATGACGGTGAGCGATGGTCCTCCGGTCCAGGACATCGACCCGGTCGTGGACCTCCGAAAGGGCCCTCTCGATGTCGACTGGTTCGGCCTCGAGGAGCTGCTGCAGGACAGCCGGATTGACCTCCCGGACGCCGCCCGTTCGGTCGCGCCACCTCAGGAGCTTGCCCGTGTAGGGGTGCACCTCATTGCGGCGCTCTAGCCGGCGCCTGGCCTGTCGGGACGACACCCCCATCTCCTGAGCGGCCTCCCGCATGCTGAGCCAGCGTCGGCTCATCGAGAGGGCCTCGCGGGGCACTCCACGTCGCCAGCCTGCAGGCGCTCGACGTCCAGCCACTCGATGTGCGCCTTCCGGCTGGCTTCCTCGACTCGCCGACGGAGCGGGGCCACCACGTTGTCCTTCTTGGCGCCTCCCTTGGCGATGGCGTCTTTGAGCGCCGCTTGGTCATCGGCCATGTCCCAAGCGAGGGACGTCAGCTCACCGAAGACGCCGCGCAGACCCGGGATAGACGCCAGGCGCCCCCGCTGGCCCTTGCCGTCCGCGGTCGCGATCCCGTCGTCCCGGTACCGGCTGTAGAGCACTCGCTGGGCCTCCTCGCTGAGGCCTAGCCAGGTCTGCCTGAGCCGGCGCCAGCGCTTCACCGCGCCCATGCTGTCGAGGCGCCTGTCGTGTAGCGGTCCAGTGTTGGCCGGGTTTCTCGAGCCGCCACCTGCCGGGTCGATCGCCATGCCCTGCTCGCCGAGCTCGCCGGCGGCGTGGACCAAGAGCCACCTGATGTCGTCGTTGGTGCGAGTCTTGTCGACTCGCGACTTCGGCGCGCGCCCAACCAGCTCGCCGTTGACTCTCGCCCGCGTTTCTCGCTTCTGCTCGTGCTCTGCCATGTGCTAGGTTTCTCCTGTCCTGGAAGACCTGAGAGCCCCACGGCGAAAGCTGCTGGGGTTTTCTGTTAGTCCCTGGACGCCTCCTCCAGCAGCTTCTCGAATCGCTTGCGCTCTCGGCGCCAGCGCCTGAAGTCGCTCGCGGCCAGGACCACGAGCCCGACCACGACGACGGACAGCCACGCCAGGAAGCCGATGATGTCCGCCATCACCCAGGCGTCGAGAAGTTCTCGGCTCATGCCCCGGCCCCAGCCCTGACGTGACACGACCGCGCCAGCCGCTTGATCTGCCGCTGCAGGGACGCCATGGCGATGTCGGGCATGGTCCGGACTTCCCCGGCCCAGCTGAGCCCTTCCATGCGGTCCTCGACGCGAGCCAGCCAGCCACCGGTCGACACCGGCAGCAGCACCAGGAGGAGGTTCGGCTCCCCGGAGGGTCCCAGGTAGGTGTTGCCGGCGTCGTGGGACATGAGGCGCACCTGGCGCCCTGCCCAGCGGACCGTGAGGGGGATGGGGCGGTCGGTCAGGCGGCCCTCCGCTTCTTTGCCTTGGGCTCGCGCGGCACCAGGATGCCACCGTGGCCACCACGGATGAGGCCGTGGTTCATCACCACCCACGCGTCGAGCTCGTCGGCCGTCCAGTCCTGAGGCGCCCCCATGGCGCGCAGCGCCGCGTGGACCTGCTCCTTGAGCGATGGCGGTCGGAGGTGCTTCGGCAGTCTTGGCTCGCCCTTGGGCCTCCTCGGTGCCGAGAAGCACCCCACGTTGGCGCGTGCCGAGCTCGCCACCACGGCCGCGAACTCGATGCCCTCGCGGTAGAGCGCCGCCTTCACGACCCCGCCCAGCTCGCCCAGCTGGTGAGAACGGGCGTCACCCTTGCCGTAAGCATAATCTTCGATCCACACCTTGGTGACGCCGTGGGCTTGGAGGCAGGTCACGATGGCCTCGGCGATGCCGATGGTGCGCCGCGCAAGGTCGCGCGCTGTCGCCGTCCCCTCGAGGGACAGGCCGACCGTGCGCACGATGATGCGCCCCCAGTCCAGCGCCGGGGCCCAATCGGTGGGCCCAAGCGCCAGAGCGGAAGCCCTGAGGGAGAGGTCGAGACCTCCAATCACTCGGCAGAGGCTCCTGCGCGAGCGCGCCCGCCTTTGCCCTTGGTCTTTGCCGGCGGCTTACCGGCCTTCGGCGCTGCCTTAGCTGGCGCCGGCTTGCCCGTTCCCTTGGGGTCGAGGTCCATGATGTCGAGCTGGCGCTCCTCCTTGTTGAGCGGCCGCGTGAACTCCGGCAGCACCTTGCCGTCGGAGACTCTGATGGTTTCGACCTGGCCGAGCTGCTCGTTGAGCTTCTCGTAGATCTCGACCTTCACGTGTTGGATACCTGACTCGATGGTGTCGAGCAGGGCCTTCTGCTCGGCCCGGAGGTCTTTGAGCTTCTGGTTGTAGTCGGACACGTCCGCGGCCTTGCAGGCCTGCACCTCCAGGATTTTCCGGTCCACCACCGCGAGGTGGTCGGTCTTCTCCTGCCGGTCCTTGCTCGCCACCTTGACGGGCATGTCGATCAGTTTCTTTTCGCCTAGTGCCATGTTTTCTCCTTGATTGGTTGCTCGGCCGCGGGCTGAAGGTCAGCCCCGGTAGTTGTCGTGCTCGTCGTCGAAGAGCGACGGATCGTCGGGCGCCAGGTTGAAGAAGCGCGTGCTCGGCCCGTGAAACTGGGTCCTCACCATGCCGGTCGACCCGCCCTGCCGGAGCTTCCGGACCAGCACCTCGGCCATGCCGTCGTTCGGCTCGTCGGGCTTCCGGTAGTAGTCCTCGCGGTAGAGCATGAAGACGCCGAAGGCCGTCTCCTCGATCTCGCCCGAGTCCCGTAGGTCGGCGAGTGTCGGGCGCTTGTCGCCGGGGCGCTTCTCGACGTCGCGGTTGAGCTGGGAAAGCTCCATGACCGCGCAATCGAACTCCTTCGCCATCTCCTTGTTGGCCCGGGCGATCTCGCCCACTTCGTTGGCCTTGTTGCGGTTCCTCGACGAGCCGTCCTGCGCCTTCACGAGCTGTAGGTAGTCGATGCAGATGAGCCCGAGCTTGACGCCCGGACGCTCCGCCTCGAGGCGCTTCTTGGCGCGCCGCACCGCCGACCGAATCGACTGCACGGTGTGAGAGCCCGCGTCATCGATGGCGAGCGGCAGGCCCTGCAGGCGCTTGGTCGCCGCCATGTAGCGGGACCAATCGTCGGCGCTGAGCTTGCCGCGCTCGATCGCCTTGATGGACATCGAGCCCACCTGGGCGATCGCGCGCTGCGTCAGCTGGTCGCGCGGCATCTCGATCGAGATCAGGACGACGCCGTAGCCGCATTCCGCGACGTGCAGACCAACCGACACCATGAAGCCCGTCTTGCCGATCCCCGGCCTGGCCGCGACGGAGTACTTGTTGCCCCGCTTCATGCCGTTGATCGCTTCGTCGAGCTCCGTGATGCCGGTCGGGATGCCCGAGAAGGCGGATTCGTTCCTGGCCCGCTCCGTGATGGATCGCCCCTCTTCGCGAATGAGCTCCGTCAGGGTCCAGATGGTCTTTTGCTCCTCGCCCCTCGTGATGCCGTCGAGGTCCGCCGCGATGTCGAGCATCCAGGCATCGAGCTGCGGCCCTGTGCCGGCGTCGCTGTAGCCCTCGGCGGCCGCGCGTTGGCAGCGGGCGATGACGGTGCGCGCTCGCCACTTGTCGCGCACCACGCGCGCATGCTCATCGACGTGGGCGATCGCCGGCGTCGCTTCGACGAGCTCGGCGAGGTAGGCGGCGCCGCCGGCTTGCTCGAGGCGCCCCTGGTTTCGGAGCACGGACGCGATGAGCGGTGTGTCGACAGGGCGGTTCTCCGCGATGAGAGCCTCGACGGCCTCGAAAACCAGTGTGTGCCGGGGGTCGTAGAAGTGTTCCGCCTGCAGGATGGCTCGCACGACGTCGAATGAGTCGCGGTCCAGCATGATTGCCGACAGCACGGCCTGCTCGGTCGGGATGTCGCAGGGTGGAACCCTGCCAGCGGATGGGCCGAGTTGCTTCATCAGGCCGATTCCCCGCTGACCGTGATGCCTAGCTTGCGGTCGGTTTCTTCGCGGAGGCGCCTTTCGGCTCGCTCGCGTCTCGCCACTGCCTCGGCGGAGGCTGGGCCTGGTCCGTTCATGAGATCTCGTGTCGTCGTTGGCTCGACCAGCTTTCCTTTTTTGGACTTATGCCGGAGATCTTCACGAGCGTTGGCCATCCACTTCGCTCTGGAGTGCCGTCTTCCGGCTCCGGCACCGATCGTCCAGTACTCGACGAACTCACTCAGCCCCGCTCGAATGGCTGCTTCCGACACCTCGAGCTTGGTCGCCATGATGGCGATCACGGTTTCTGGCAGGGGTTCTGGTGGGCAAAAGACCTGGGTGGGGTCCGCATCGAAGATCTGGATCTCAGGTTCGGGGAGGTCGGGGGCCAGGACGGGTGCCTCACCCGTGTTCCGTTCCCTTCCGTTCCCTTCCGTTCCCTTCCCTTCCCCACGTGTCGCGTCGCCCACGCGTCGCCCACGCGTCCTTGACCCGTGCTCCTCCGGTGCCTCACCGGTGGCGCTCGCGTCTAAGTCTTCAGAGTCACTCGCCGAATCCGGCGGCGGCGGGAGAACCGACTTCTCCTCGCGGCCGTTGATGAGCTGGTGCTTCGTGAAGTTCGGGACGTACCCGTACGCGCGGCCATCCACCACGTACCGGACGATGAACCCACGCGACACCAACGCGTCGAGGACGTGTGCGAGGTCGCCATTCCAATAGGGGAGGACGCCCGCCTTGAGGGTCCTCGGCTTCCACTCGAAGCGGCCTTCCCGGTCGGACCAGTTCCAGAGCCCGGTGAAGACTCGGAAGATGGGCAGGCCCGTGTCCTGCTCGAGGTCCCATAGGTCCTCGTCGGTATGGGCCTCGGGCTTGATGGTGCGGATCCTGGGTCTCACTCGGTTTTGTCCTCCCTTTCCCATTCGGCAATCGTGCGCAGCATCTCCTGGCGCCACGACCAGTAGCTGCGGGCTTTCTTCGACCACGCCCGCTCGCTGTCGACGCTGGAACCAAGGCGCAGTGCGCGCCGGATGAGCTCGAGCGCGTCGTCCAGGTCGACGTCGTCGAAGCGCTTCTTCAAGACCCCGCGGATGTAGTAGGCGTCGCGAGCGAAAGGGTCGCGCTCCTGCATCTCGTCGACGGCAGCGATCCGCGGGATCAGGTGGAATGCTTCGGTCATCGAAGACGGGGTGCATTTCCCATCGTCCCCCCGGACCAGCTCCTTGGCCGTGGCCGCGCGCATGGCCACGAGTACCCGCTCCAGTCCCCAACGCTTCGTCCACTTGCCGACCTGTCCGCGGCCGTACTCGTTGAGGCCGATGCTGCCTGTGAGCTCACGCCAGACGCTCTCCACCATCACCACGACGTCGGCGTCGAGGTTGATGAGACCTCGCTGCCACTCGACCATCATTTCGAGCTGCTCGCGGCGCTCCTGCAGGTCCTCGAGCTGCTGCCGCTGCTTGTCGAGCACCGTTGAGTCGTCGAGTCGGCGGGCGCCCTTGCCGAGGTTGCAGTCGACACACGAGGTGATCAGATTAAGCGGATCGTCCGTGCCGTCGTCGACCACCGGCACGATATGGTCGACATGCAGGATTACCTCCGGTGCTTTCTTGCCGCAGTACTGGCAGGCGAAGGAGTCACGCTTGAAAACCTCGAAGCGACGGGACTTGGAGAGGGGTTTGCGTTTAGTCATGTTGACAGAGTAGCTCCCTCTCCAAAGACGCAATCCCACGCAGCAGCACGGCCTGTTCGATGCCCCGGCGCCCCACCTTGAGCGGTTCGCCGAGCTCGGCCGCGAATGCGACCGCTAGTGCCTCAAGGCGCTCGACTAGGCCCGGCGGCACCCGCACGACCCTCGGCAGGTAGTGGACGGTGGCGAGCTTGCCGTCAGCCACGCGACACCTCCTCGCCTAGCCACTTGAGGGCAAGCTGGAGACCGGGCTCCCATTCGGGGACGTAAAAGAGGCTACCGGTCGCCAGCGCCACGGCGGCCGACACGGCGCTGCCGCAGCACCCACCCGACCAGTGGAGAGCCTTGACCAGCCCCGGCGCGTACCGAGCACGGCGACGCCAGCACCAAGGCAAGCCGCGGCCGGTCCGAGCTGCTCGGGTGCAGCGCTCGCGCCACCGTTCGAAGGGGGTCAAGCGGCCCTCCGGTCGGACCCAAGTGGGGCACCTGGTAATACTGGTGAAGCTTCACCACTATGGTGGTCGCGGGCGTCCTCCGGCGGGGTCTGGGGGCCCGGGAACTGGCCTAAATGCCGCTGGTTTTCGCTTGCCGGATAGGTTCGAGTCCTACCGCTGGAGCCAACATCTACCGATAGAATCAGCCGGAAGTCCCGGCCTTCACCGGTATCTTCACCAGAATGACCCGCTTCGACTCGGCTTCCGCGACCACTGAGCGCGCGGCCCGAAGCGTCGGTCTTACGTACTTCGAAGTCGTCGAAGTGTGCAGGTGGCCCGCTAGTCCTTGGACGCCCGGCAGGTTGCCCGTGAGCTCGAGCAGGTGCGTGATCGCCGCCGAGCGGAAGTGCTGGCCTGTGAAGATCGCCGCCTTCGATTCCGGCAGGACCTTGCGGGCAGCCTCCTTGAGGTAGGGGCCCGCGCGGTGCTGCCCGAAGATGAGACCGGCCTCCGGCGCGACGCGCTCGAGCTCCCGGATGGCGCGCTGCGTCAATGGGATCGCTCGCCCGTAGAGTTCCTTGTCGTCCTCGGCCGAGAGCGACAGTTCGTTGCTGCCCGGTGACCAGTTCTCCGGCACCGAAAGCTTGTCGAGCGTCTCGGGTCGCAATGTCGTGTCGTACGCCACCACGAACCGCGGCCGCACCCACCAGCCCCGAGCCGACTTCTCGGGCAGGAGCTCCAGGATGCGCTCCACGTCGGCCGGGTTGATCTCCGGGGCTCGGGAGCGCCGCCGGTGCCGGTAGGGCGTCCCGGCGACCTGGCGCGGCACCTCGGGGACCTCGGGTCGGTTGTCCTCGAAGAGCCAGCCGATGAAGACCCGGAGCGCCGACATTTCGCTCCTGACGGTCTTGCCCCTGGCGACCTTCAGTCGGCCCCGGCAGTACACCGCCATGGCGTCGGCCGTGAGGTCGTCCGTCGTGGGGAACGCCTTGATCCAATAGCCGGCGTACTTGCCGTACAGGACGAGCGTCGACTTGCGGATTGGATGATCGCTCAGCCATTCGCGCGTGACCTCCGCGAGGGTGACGCCTGGTGGCTGTTCGACCGGACTAGCCTTAGGCCCTCGGCCGGTGTCGAGCCGCTCGCCTCGGAGGACGGCGAGCCAGATCGCGTGCCCGACCCGATGAGCCTCTGTGCTCGTGCTCTCACCCGTGCCGTACTCGTGCCGTCGCCCCTCGTGGGTGAAGCGGACGTAGAAGAGACGCCCGCGCTTGATGATCTTGTGCCCCAGTGTTCTGCGACCCATCGTTCTAGCTCCGAGACCACCACGAGGCGGCGAGTGCCGATCGCTACCACGGGGACGTGGGGCAAAATCTCGGCACGAAACATCGTCTCGGATATGTCGAGTGATGCCGCGGCTTTGGCGATGCCAAGGAGGAGCTTCACCACGGAATCTCGTCCTCCGACCGCGCCGCCGCCGGGGTATGCTCCGCCGAACTCGGCTCCGCCCGCAGCGCCGCCAGGATCTCGTCGGCGGCATCGGAGCGACCCTCCTCGTAGGGGCTCCGGAACTCGTCGCTCTCGTCGAAGCCCGCTTCCCAGATGGCGTGCGCGAGGCCACGGGCGCGCTGGTTGACCTCCAGGGCTTCCGCCTCGCGGTCCATGGCCTTGCGCGCCACGTAGAGGCCCAGGAAGGAGACTCCGGCGAGCAGTAGGTGGGCGAGCCAGTGCAGCGCCTCACCCATGGTCGTGCTCCTTGGGCTTCGGCGCCGTGGCTTCGAGGTTAGCTCGGGTGTCGTCCGTCATGCGACGCAGCTCTGCCCAGCCTTCTGGCGTGAGCCAGCCAAGCCAACTCAGAACTTCCGCAGCAACCGTCACGTTCCAGCCAGTGACCATGTCGAACTTGCGGCCCACATTGATGCGCTCTCGGAGGTCCAGCGCCACCTCGGCGGCCTGGGTCAGGATGTTCTCCTGGTCGGAATCGAGCTTCATGCGGGCCTCGCTTCCGCCAGGACAGCCCAGCGCACGAGGTCCTCGACGGACGTGAACACGGGCCTCCCGAGCTCGACCATGCGGGCGCGCTCACGGACGGAGCCGCTCGACTGCTCCCACCCGGGTACCATCAGGATGCAGTCGCAGCGCTCACACATCTCCATGGTGGCGCGGTACCAGAAGTCAGGCGACCCCGGCCCCTGCTTGAAGTAGCGACCGATCGAGTGCGGGACCAGGCACGCCACGAGTTCCGTCGACGAGATGACCCGCCGCGCCGCGTCCTCGGCGGCCCGGATGTTGAGCTCGACCTTGGTGTCGTCGGTGGCCGTGAAGGGGCCGGCAATGTAGGCGAGGATCATTCGACACCTCCGAACGCCTGGCGCGCAGCAACCATCAGCTCCTCGTCAGAGGCTTCCCCCCACCCGTGCTGCTCGATGCCGATCGCGTCGTAGAACGACTGGAGCACCACAAGGTCGCCTGAGAGCCCCATCTCCGCTCGTTCGAAGTCGTCCAGAAGGTTCCGAATTGTCTGCGGGTTCTCTGGCACCCCAGGGAGCACCATTGCACGGAGCGCACCAAGGGATTGTTCGAGCTTGGCCTTCGCCTCTTGGACGAGGCGGTGCTCACCGGCGGCCCAAGCATCAATGGCAGCGAGGGTCGTCACGCTGACACCGGCCCTTCCCGGCCCAGGCGAGCCCGTTCCGCAGCCAAGAGTCGAATCCCCAGCCGCGTCACCTCGGCGCCGCGCACGAGCACCATGGGGCCCATGTCCCATCCCTCGACGCGGATGGTTCGCCGGTCGCACCAGACTTGGAATCCCGCCGCGCGCCTGGCGCAGCCGTCCATGCTCGACTCGTAGAGGGCTTCGACGAACGAGATGAGGCCCGGCCCCGCGAGGTCGTGCCGCATGCCGCGCCAGACCAGCGTCGTGTGGTCGGCGCGGACGCCGGAGCGGTAGGCGTCGAGGGAGAGGACCCGGGCTGTCATGCGGCCCCCTTGAGCTGCGTGAGTATCGCTTCGGGCACCGTCCACCAGCCGAGAGCTCCGCCACAAACGACCGGCTTCGCGAGCGGCCGCGGACCGCGGACCATGATGGCGAGGCTCCCCGGCACGTACCAAGCGGAGTCCGGTGGGTCGTCGGGGAACCGGTAGCCCGTGACCTCGATGCTGCCGACGATGTGTCCGCGGAGCGCGTCGCACTGGCCGACCAGGTCCGGCCCGAACCGCTCGGTCGTCTTGTCGAGCAGGCCCCCAATCAGGTCGTGGTCGTCGACGCGGTAGGTTTCGTCGCCCGGGTGAGCCCAGCCGAGCGACTCCCAGAGCGTCTCGGCCATGAGCTCCACATCGTGGATGAAGCACTTGCGCGCCGTCGGGCTCTTGAGCTGCGCGTAGCTGCCCTTGAATCCGGTCGAGCCCAGGCTCGCGTGAACCCAGACGCGGCCCGTCACGGTCTTCGGGAAGCCGCGACTGCGGTTCTCGACGTCTTTGCCGCGCATGAGCGCCCAGGCCCATGGCGCGTGGAGCGAGATTGCGCGCGTCGGCAGCGCCTCCGGCATGACGAACGTCTCGCCGTCGAGCCGGGAACTGGCCAGTGCTTCGCGAACGGTGCTCATCGCTTCTTCGCCTCCTCAACCAACCCCCGGACATGCTGAGTCGCCTTCTGGAGACGCCCCCACATGTCGGAATCGTTCGGCGCCCCGAGCAGGAGCTGCAGGACGTCCGCGGACTCGGCGTCGACGGCGCCACGCTTGCCACCGTCGCGGTAGTGGCCGAGCCGCTGGGCCTGGGCGCGGGACAGCTCCGAGCAGGCAGCCGCGAGCTCGCCGCACTCCTGGATGACCTTGAGGTCCTGGCGGCCACCACCGTTCAGGGCCCGGAGCTCGCGCTGGGCAGCGGCTGCTTCCTGGAGGAGCGCGATGTTGGCGGGGGAGAGGGCTTCGGCCATCAGAGCAACGCCTCCCGGAGTCCCATGAAGGTCTTGACGCGCTTCGGGAGGCCGACCGGACGGAACAGGTCAGGACCACTCCAGCCACGCTTCAAGCGCTCGCGAATGGTCGGGCCACTGACCCCGGAGCGACGCGCGGCCTCCATGAGGTTCATGCGCGCGCCCTGGAACTCGAGCTCGATGCAGCCCTTGCGGTTCTGGTTCTGCTCGCGCCAAGTCGCCCACCGGCAGTTGCCGCGGACATAGCCCTTGGTGCTATCGATGCGGTCCAGAGTTGTGCCGGGCGGCCGCTCACCCATGTCGGCCAGGAAAGCCTCGAAGGAGCCCGCCCAGTCCGGCTCAACCTCCAAGCCGCTGTAGATGCGACGCGAGCGCTCCGAGGAGCATTGTCCCTTTGCGCGTGCCTTCATTCCCGACCAGATCCGCCAGGTGCTCGTGTGTCTCATGCCATGCGTCTTGCTCCGCGCGGACTTCCTCGCCGCCAGCGTGCAGCCGCAGCAGACGGTCTTGCCGCTCGTTAGGCCTTGAACCCTTGCCCGGCACTCGCTCCCGCAGCCGCACCGACAGATTGCAACCTTGGACTGGCGCTCCAGAACCACGAGCAGCCCGAAGCGCTCACCGACCACGGCTGTCTTGGGGTGTCCGCCTCGACACACCGTCGACTTCCCTGAACGGAGGTCGCTGCCGGCCACCCGCGATTGCTTCCCGCATGAGCAACGAACCAACCAGGTGCCGGCGCCCACGTGCTCCAGCGCCGTCCATTCGCCGAATGTCTGGCCTGCGAGGTCAAAGAAAGGCCTAGCCATTCAGAGCCTCCCCGCTATCCGGTTGAACGCCGCTACTCGCTTCGGCGCCCCCCCCCATGGCCCACAGAAGGGCGAGCCATCGGGATTCCGACGGCCGGTCGCGTAGAGTGAGACCGCGCCTTCGAACGTCCCGCACTGGCGCCACGCCCAGGAGAGCAGGCGAGCGGCGTTGTCGGCCGACTCCTCGAGTGACTCGGGCAATGGCTGGACCTCGTGCTGCCAGCATCCGACGGCCGGGCGCAGCGTGAAGTCCTCGCACACGCTTTCGTCGAAGTGGCTCTCGGCCTCACCGACCGCCATGAGGGCAATGGTCATGTCGCGACGGGTCGGGTAGGGGCGCTTCCTCGCGGCGTCCTCGATGACCACGGCGTAGCGACGGAGGCGCTTTTTGGTTGCCACCGGGTCCGTGCCAGGGGCCGCAATGCGATGCAGCTCGCGCTGGATTGGACCCGGCGCGAAGTCGTCACCTCGCGCCGCCAACGTGAGCGAGCACGCCACCGTCAGGACGTTCCACGCCACTGCCGCGGCCAGGAATTTGACGCTGGTGCGCATCATGCTGCGGTCTCCCTGGCTGCCCTGGCGAACGCCCGTAGGCCCGACTCGCCGCAGCTCTCCGAATGGCCCTCCAGGCCGCGCCGCTTGAGCACCTTGGTGAGCGCCTCGACCTCGATCATCCGGATGCGCTCACGCGTGACGTTGAGCAGCTCGCCCACGTCGCTCAGCGACATGCCGTCTTGGTCGGCTACGTCCAGCGCGCAGGTCTCCGGTAGCTCGTCGAAGTCGAGCCCAGGGAAGTTAAATTTGATGTTCCCGGTGGTCGGCGAGACGTCGAGGAACAGATTGTGGCGGCAGGAAAAATACGGGCAGGGCCGCTCCATTGCCATGCACTCGCCACGGGTCGTGGGCCTATCGTGGTCGACGTCACCAGCGAGCAGTGCATTGGTCTCGCGCTCGCGCTTCGTCATGCGACGGATCGAGACCGTGGTCGCACGAAGCACCGGCAGGTGACGCCGGGACCGCCGATCGTCCGTCGTCAAGACACCACCTCGAAGCGCCCGATGCCGACGCGCTTGATTTTTCCGCTCTGCTGCAGTGTCCAGAGTTGCGTCCGGAGCTTCTGCAGCGTGCCGGGCAGCGAGTCGCCGTAGACCCGCTTGGCGATCTGAGCCCCTGGCATCGCAGGGTTTTCGCGGAGACAGCTCAGGATGCCTTCGCCAGATCCCATCGTGCGTCCGTGAGTCGGCGCTGGGGTGGCCTTCTGCTCGGGAGCCTTGGGGGGGGGCGGCTCGTAGATGACGGGCGCTGGCGGCGAGGGCTTGGCCGCAACTGGAGACGGCGCCGTGGCGGGCACCGGCGCCGAAGCCGGCAGCGCGACCTCCTGCTGCTCCACGGCAAAGACCTGCGTCCCGCCTCGACCGAGCAGCTCGCGCAGAGTGCGCACCACGGCGTCAGTCGCGTCCGGTCCCTCGACGTCGTAGTCGACAATGACGATTCGGCAGTAGCTCATCCCTACCAGGCCTCCGCAAAGTTGGTTTCGAACTGGGCAAAGCTGGCCTTGGCCCGACGCTCCGACGCCGCGCTGACGTCATCGAACGCGCGCACCTCCTGCGCCTGCAGCCAATCGCGGAGCCGCGCCGTCCCGGCGATGCGTCGCTCGGTCTCGGCCACGGGCTTGCGCCGGATGCGGTAGAGCACGCGGCGGTCCTGCAGACGTTCGATCTCGACTTCGCAGTCGAGGCCCGTCTTGGGCAGGTGGGGGAAGCGGTCGACGTCGCTCATCGCTCCTCAATCCTTCCGCCGGCAGAGCCGCGGAGCTTCAGCGCTTCCTCGCGGGACGTCGGCTGGCAGAGCGGCTTTCCGTCGTCGTTGACCACCACGAAGCCGTGCTTGCGCTCATGCGACGCCGCCGAGGTCGACCGGCGGGCGCTGATGAAGGCGACCTCCTGGTTCATGCGCGCGATGGGGTCTTTGCCGCGGTAGCGCTGGCCGCGGAGCGAGAGGGTGGGGCGCATCAGGCGGCGCTCCTGGCTCGACGCTGAAGAGCAATCAGAGCCCACGCGGGGACAGGACACTCGTTCCGCTCCCACCTCTGCAGGGTGCGGACCGCGATACCGAGCACCGTCGCGGCCTTGCCCTGAGAGAGCCCAGCAGCTTCACGCGCTACCCTGAACAGCTGGTGCGCCTGCTCGCCCGTGGCGGACATGGCTGGCGCTTTCGCGATGGGTGAACGGGACCCACCCTGAACCGCATGGACAGGAGCGAATCGTGGAGAACCTGGCTGGTGGCGAGAAGAAGACACTAGGCCGCGCTCCTTCCCGCAGGCCTGACGAAGGGCAGGTCGAGCCAGGCCTCAGGAACGCAGCAGAGCGCGTCCTTCATGGCCTGACGGTGCTGGGCCTTGTCGAACCCTCGGCGCTCAGCGAACCGGTCCCACTCGGCCAGCATGGAGGCGCCGGGCCTGATGATGCGCAGCGCGACAGGGAAGCGCGGCGCCATGGGGCCACGGAGCGAGGCGACCTCGTAGAGGGTCGGGTCCTTGTCGCCGACCTCGAGGCGGTTGCCGATGCGGGCACGTGGGCTCATTCGGCCGCGGGCTCCTCGCTGGGCGCGCCAGCTGGCTCCTCAGTCTCGACTTCCTCGGCCGGAACGCCCTCGGCCCACGCCCTCATGGGAATGCCGGTCAGGTCCTCAATCTTCGCCATCTTGTCGGCCGTCGGGCGGGCGTTGCCGCTGAGCCAGGCGTGGATGGCCTGCTTCGTGACTCCGAGTTTCTCGGCGAACTCCGCCTGCGTGAACTTGGGAGACAGGGCCTCCCGAAGCTTCTGGGCTCCGACCGATACACTCATGCATCCGTAGTAAAACACGCGTTGTTATATGTCAACCAGGATTGTGAATGGCCGTCGGGCAAGCAAGGGTTCTCCCGTGGCAACGGACAGGAAGATGCTCCCGCAAGTGGAGCGGCTAGCGCTCCAGCGGTGGGCGAAAGCAACCTGCCAGCTGGACCCCGACACTGGGGGGCCCATCAACCAGGGCGACCTCGCGAGGAGGCTTGGCTTCAGTCAGCCGGCGATCGGCAAGCTGGTGAACCATGCGGAGGTCGGCCCGGGGATCCGTGACGGCGTCCTGGCACACCTGAAAATGACGCGAGACCAGTTTCTCGCCGAGTGGGGCCGAGCCGAGGACGTCAAAGAGGAGGGCTGGCGCGCCACGGCCGAAGCCGCAGGCTACGATCCCGAGGATCCGGTCGTGGCGGAGGAATTTCAGAACGCCTACCAGGGCGTCCTGGAGTCGCTTCCCATGCTGGCAGGCCGTGGCATCGCTCGCCGACGAGCCGAAGCCAAGGGCAAAGGCGCCGTCGACAATCGCTTCACAGGTGAGGATGTGGCCACCGGCAAGAGCGCCGAGGCGTCTGGCTTCGTGCCGGCCGGCAAGTCCACCAGCGGCAAGGCGGGAAAGGGCAGGGGGAAGTGAGCGACGACGACAAGAGACAGGTGGACCCCGCCGAAGAAGCGGACCACGATGACCCCGTGCCGGTCGCCCTCCCGCAGAAGGTCATCACGCCAAGTACCGTGATTCAGCTCACGCTGACGCAGTTTTGGAGTCTTCTTGGCGCGTTGGCAGTCGTGGGCGGTGGACTAGCCACCTACGTCCACAGCAACACCGCTGGCCTGACGATGCGCATGGATGCCATCGAGGTAAGAGTCGGGGCGCTCGAGCAGAAGCTGGATCGCCTCATTGCTTGGGTCGAGAACCGGGACAAGTTCGCCGGAGCCAAGAGCATCGCGGACCTGCCCGGACATAAGCCGGCGCCAGATTCGCCGCCATCTCCGGCCCCACCGGACGCTCCAGCCCCGCCGTCGTTCCCGCTGAAGACCATCCCGTCTGACGTCAAACCGATCGCGCCACCCGTGTGCGTCGAGAAGACGCTCCATCGACGCTTTGCCTGTGACGACGCGAGCGAGTGCTACCCGACGGGAGCCTTTACCGCCGAGCACTTTGCGAAGGTGATGGCGGAAGCTGGCGTCGAAAGCCCGGGCGCTCAGATCTGTGCGGCCAAGCGCTAGCCCGCTGGCAGCGCCAACAGGGACACCGCTCTGCGGTGTCCTCCTTCCCGCCAGACTACTCGACCCCGGACAGGTCTATCCCACCCGCAGCGCCACCCGTCGCCGGTCATCCCTGAGCGTCGCGCGCCTGACGCCCGGGATGCGCCCAGCGCGCAGCTCGAGCGGCCACCCAAACTCCGCGCCGCGGACCCGCGTCCGTGACGGCGCCACGAGCGCCAGTGGGACATCCGTGACCTCGCCGAGCCGCAGAGCCGCGCAGCTCTCGGTCGTGACGAACCACTGGGCCAGCTTGGTGTAGCTGACGCCCGTCTCCCGAAGCGCGACCTGGAAGGCTCGCCGCGGGAGCAACAGCGCAGCCGCGAAGGCATCACAGGCGTCCTCGTTCTCTCGGGTCGAGGAGTCCAGCTCGAGCGCGAGGTGGCCGAGCTCGTGCGCCACGGCCCAGCGCTGGCGCAAGGGCGAGAGCCCGCTCCGCAGGTAGATGCGCCGCTCCCCGTTTACGGTCGCCAGCGCGGCATCACCCGGCAGCGCGCGGGCGTGGACCGTCAGGACAGTGCCGGCCCCGCCCAGGACGCGCCTCGCGAGCGCCAGCACCCGCGGGGCCTCCGAGGTGTCACCCACCATCAACGCCGCCTCCCCCTCGATCTCCTCAAGCGTCATGGGGCCAGGGTCACTCCATCGCTGACCGGAGCGCGAGACTGAACGTGCAGAGGTCGGACATTCCGTGTCCACCGCGACAGCAACCGTCCGGTTTCGGTGACTTTCGATGTGGCCCCCACGCAATCGGTGGTTGACGAAGTAAAACAACGGTTGTAATACTAAGACCATGACGAACGCCGCAGCCGCCCGCCTCCGCAAAGCCCTCCTCGCCGCCACCCCCGGGGAGACCACCCTGGCAGTCACGACCCTCCGCACCACGACCGACCTCGGCACCCTGGAGGTCGAGTTGGCCCGCCAGGACGGCATGGGCCGCGTGACGGTCCTGACGAAGGACGGCCGGCAGATGCAGCTCCTGCCCCGCGAGCTCGCCGCCTGACCCAGGCGCGGGTCCCGGCTCACCCCCGGGCTCCGCACCTGGGCCTCTCGGCCCGGAGAAAGACCAAGCCCCCATGACCCGCAAAACCACCTTCCTCCTGGTCCAGGTTGTCGAGCACGACGATTCGACCGTGCCGCCGAGCTCCGACGCCGCCGATGAGGTGGTCGCGGTGGTTCAGGCAGCTCTCCGGCCACTGGCCAATTGCCGCCAGGTCGGTGCACCCGCCCTGCGCGCGATCGCCGGAGGCCGCGGCCGATGATCGCTGCGCAGCTACAGGTCCTCGGCGTGGTGCTGGTCGTCTCGCTGCTCGGTGGACTCGCGATGTGGTGGCTCAGCCTGGGCATCGACAGCCACGAGCCCACGGTGCCGGCCGTCGAAGGGGACGAGAGCACCACCGAGCCCACCCAGCGCTCGACTCCCGACGTGCAGCCCGGCCACTACCTGCCGCCTCGCGACTGCCAGGTCCTCATCTACTCCGCCGGCGAGGAGTTCTGGTCGGACGTCGAGTTCACGCGCCAGGGGGCCGAGTACGGCTGGCGCTTCGCGTCCTCGGGCGTCGAGGTCGATCCCTCGCTCGTCGTCGACTGGCGGGAAGTTCCGCTCCGGGGAGGTGCCGCGTGAACGCCTCCATTGCCCCCAAGGTCTGCTCGATCTGCGAGAGAGCGGACTGCCGCCTGGGCTCCCACTCGGGCCCGGACCGCCGCTGGCTCTCCGCTGACGAGCTGGACCGCGAGCGCGCTGAGCGCATCACGAGGGCTCGCGCTTCGGACGTTGCCCTGGGCCCCGAGCGCGCCGTCGTCGAGAACCTGCAGGCCCGCCTCAAGCGCCTGCCCGTGACCGACATCACGGCCGAGCTGCGCGCCCGTGCCCTGATGGCGCTCGATGAGCTGTTCGATGCCTACGGGGTCGAGCGGGAAGTCGAGAGTCGACGGACCGTCGAGATCCCCAAGGATGCCCTGCATCTCGTGGCCGACCTGGGCGCCTCGCTCGCCGCTGCCGGGAAGGTGTCGGCGTGAGCGCCAAGGTCGAGCCGGCGCGCTTTCACGTCCGCTACTACGACGAGAAGCTGAGCCACAAAGGCAAGGGCGTGCAGGTCCGCCGGTTCTCCAACCGCGCTGCCGCCGAGAAGTTTGCAGCTGAAAACCGGCTCTATTCGCGCCCGTGCGTCGTCGAGGAGATGGGCCTGTCCCCGGAGACCGGCGCCAAGGTCGTCGACCTGGCCGAAGCGCTGAGGAAGTCCCTGGAAACCCCAGGCAAGGAGCCCGCCGTGTCCGAAGAACTCGAAGTCCTGGTCCCGGTCCGTTTCGAGATCACCCCTGAGGCCATCGCGGCCAAGCGGGCGAACTACGCCGCGCTCTCGGCTGACACGTCGGCCGGCTACGAGCAGGTCCGCCTGGCCATCGCGGACTGCCGCACCATGCGGGTCGCGGTCGAGAAGCGCCGGGTCGACCTGAAGGCGAGCGCGCTCCGCTACGGCCGGGACGTCGACGCCGCGGCTGCGACGCTGACCGCAATGCTGGAAAGCCTCGAGGAGCCGCTCAAGGCCCTCAAGTCGGCCGTCGATGACGAGAAGGCTCGCATCAAGCGCGAGAAGGAAGAGGCCGCCAAGGCCGCGCTCGAAGCCGAGATCCGTGCGAAGCGCGAGGCCGAGGAAGCGGAGCTACGGGCCAAGCGCGAGGCGGAAGAGGCAGAACTGCGCGCTCAGCGCCAAGCCGAGGAGGCTCGCCTGGCTGAGCAGCGCGCTGCCCTGGAGGCTGCTGAGCGCGAGGCCGAAGCTCGCCGGAAGGCGGAGCGAGAGGCAGAAGACGCCCGCATTGCCGAGGAGCGAGCCAAGCTGGAAGCGGAGCGCCGGGCAGCCGACGCTGAGCGCGCGCGCGAGCAGAAGCTTCGCGACGAGCAAGCCGCCAAGGTGGCCGCCGAGCAAAAGGCGGAGGCTGACCGTCTCGCGGCTGAGCGTCAGGCCATCGAAGCCGAGCGCGAGAAGGCCGCTAGGGAAGAGCGCGAGCGCGCCGAGGCTGAGGCTGCTCGGGTAGCTGAGGAACGCCGGATCGAGGCCGAGAAGCTGGCGGCCGAGCGTGCCGAGATCCAGGCAGAGCGCGACCGGCTGGCGGCTGAAGCGCGGGAGCGCGCGGCCAAGGAACAGGCCGAGCGAGAGGCCGAGGAAGCAAAGGCACGGGCCGAGAAGGAAGCCGCGGAGGTGGCCGAAAGGCTCGCGACGTTGCGCCCGGACTTCGAGAAGATCCGAGCATTCGCTGCTGCCGTAGACAAGCTGGCGGACTCAAGGCCGACGATGGCGACACTGATCGGCGGGGCAATCGTCGACATGGCCGCCGCTGACCTGCGAGCCATCGGCCGGGGCTTGCTCGAGCAGAGCCAGGAAGAGGCGGCTGCCCAATGAGCGCACCCGCCGAAACCCTCGCTCCTGCCTACGAGGTCGTCTGCGACACCGCCGACGAGGCCGTCTGGCTGGAGCACCGCAACACCGGCATCGGCGCCTCGGAAATCGCCATTCTGCTCGGCGAGTCCGACTGGGGCTCCAACCTCGAGCTCTACTACCGGAAGACCGGCCAGCTCACCGAGCCCCTCAAGGAGCAGACCGAGGAAATGGAACTCGGCAAGGAGTTCGAGGAGATCGCGCGCCGCGTCGTGGCCAAGAGGGCAGGGGTGACGCTGCACCCGATCTGCCCCCAGCTCTGCCGGAGCCTCGTGCACCCATGGGCCCTGGCGACCTGCGATGCCGTGACGAGCACTCGCGATCCCGTCGAGGTCAAGAACCTCAATTGGGGCTTCGACGCCGAGGAGTGGTCGGAACAGATCCCCGAGAAGTACCTGCTGCAATGCCAGCAGCAGATGATGGTCCTGGGGGCCGAGCGCTGCCTCTTCGGTGCGCTGCTATCGGGCTCGCGCCTCATCTGGGAATGGGTCCCGCGGGACGAGCAACGCATCCGCAGGATCCTTCACGCTGGTGCCGAATTCTGGAACCACGTCGAGGCCAGGACCCCGCCGCCGAGCGATGGGCATCCGCACGCCCGCAAGGTGCTGGGCAGGCTCGCGGCCAACGCCAACGAAGCGGCACTGGAGCTCTACGAATCCGAGATCTCTGAGCAGCTCCGCACCTACGAAATCGCCAAGGCCCGGCACGAATCCGCAGCGGCCCAGGAGAAGATCGACCGCCGCCGGCTCGATGCCAGCAAGGACGAGCTCGCGCAGCTGTTGGGTGACTTCCGCCTCGGCGTCACGTCCACGGGCTGGTCCATGCGTTGGAAGACCACTGAGCGCCGCGGCTACACCGTGCAGCCGACGACCGTCCACCAGTTCGAGATTAAGCCACCGAAGGAGAAGTGAGGAACATGGGAGCAGCAATTCAAACGACCGGAAACGGTCAAGTGGTGCGTGGAGAAAAGAAGCCCCTGACGCTGCAGCAGCAGCTGATCGGCATGGGGCCGCAGATCGCCAAGGCTCTGCCGAAGCACGTGAGCCCGGACCGCATGGCGCGCATCGTCATGACGGCTCTGCGCAACACGCCAGCGCTGGGGCTCTGCTCGCCGGAGTCGTTTCTGGGCGCCGTGCTCAGCGCCGCGCAGCTCGGCCTCGAGGTCAACACGCCGCTCGGGCACGCCTACCTGGTGCCGTACAAGCAGGAGTGCCAGCTCATCCTGGGCTACCAGGGCATGATGGATCTCGCTCGGCGCAGCGGAGCCGTGAAGAGCATCTACGCGCACCTCGTGCGCAAGGGCGACACCTTCAAGGTGCGGCTCGGTCTGAGCCAGGACATCGAGCACATCCCGTCTGAGGACGTGGACCGCGAAACGCAGCCGATCACCCACGTCTATGCGGTGGCCAAGCTGGCCGAGGGAGACCCGGTTTTCGTTGTGCTCACCAAGGCCCAGGTCGAGAAGTACAAGAACCGCTCGGCCTCGAAGAACTCCGGCCCCTGGAAGAGCGATGAGGAGGCCATGATCCTGAAGACTGCCGTCCGTCGGCTCTTCACGTGGCTGCCGAAGTCGGCCGAGATGGCGCGCGCCGCTGCCGTCGACGAGGCTTTGGAGACGAGCTCGCGGCAGTCCAGCGCCTTCGATCCGACGGTGCGGGATGTCCTCGAAGCGGAAGGCGTCGAGGTTGCTCAGGCTAGCCACGCGCCCACGGAGCACGTCGACGAAGAGACGGGCGAAGTCACGCCGGCCGCCGAGCGGACGCGCCAGCGCGAGCCTGGCGAGGATTGAGCTGCGGCGCCGGCACGTCCGGCCCTCCTGCGAGAGCGATCCAGCGCTCCGTCCCGGTGCAACTCCGGGACTCGCAGCCGACGAAGCGGGCCCCCTCCCGGCCTTCCCATCCCCCTCCTCAGGCATCGGAGCGGGCCCGCCTCGTCACTCTTTCAACCAGGAGCACCAATGGAAGCCATCTTGCTAGCGGATTTCGAATGCTCGGGCCTCGACGCCACGAAAGACCAGATCGTCGAGGTGGGCGCCATCCTCTGGAGCGTCAAGCACCGCTGCACCATCGAGTGCTTCTCGACCCTCATCCCAGCGGCGCAGAACGCCGCCGAGGTCGCCAACGGCATCCCGGTCGGGGTGCTGTGCAACCCCAATCTGCCGTCCTCGATCAAGAGCGCGCTCGGTCGCTTCGATGACCTCGCGGAGTACGCGGACTGCATCGTGGCTCACCATGCGGAGTTCGACCGGGGCTTCTACGCGGCGGCTCCCAAGCACGCCGAGGACCGGACCCAGCTCGCGTGGGTGTGCACCATCGAGGACTTCATCTGGCCCAAGGTGACGGCGAGTAACGGCCTAGTCGCGAAGGCGCTGGCTCATGGCGTCGGGGTCCTGGATGCCCACCGGGCCCTGACGGACTGCCAAACGATCGAACGGTGCTTCCGGGTCATCCCCGACATCGACGCTCGCCTCGAGGCCGCCCTGGCCCACGCCAGGCTCCCCAAGGCCGAGATGATCTCGACGGCGCCCTTCGAGCAGAAGGACCTCGTCAAGGAGCACGGCTTCCACTGGGACCCGGGCCGCAAAGTCTGGCACCGCACGATGGCGATCGCCGATGCCGCCAAGCTGCCGTTTCGCACCAGGGAGGCGAGGTGAAACGCCGAATCGAGCAAGCCTGGCTGGGCTTCGAGAAGATGGTCTTGCCGGCGACGGTCGGAGAGGTCCAGCGCGTCGAGATGCGCAAGGCGTTCTTCGCCGGCGCGAGCGTCCTCTTCGCCATGATGACCAATGGCGTGAGTGACGGCCCGGAAGTCGAAGCTTCGGACATGGCGTTCATGGAGGAGCTGGACACCGAGATCCGGGAGTTCGGCGGGCAGTTCGACGCCGAGCATCTGCCGAAGCTCGCCAGAGGTGACGCGTGAACCCAGACACCAGAGCCATCGCGCTCTTCGAGACTCCCGAGGACGCCAAGAAAGCGGGCCACACGGTGCCGCTCACTCGCCACGAGGCCCAGTTCCTCCTCAGGGTCCCGCGGGAGAACCGCGACGCCGAGCTCCGCAACCTGCGCAAGCACAAGCGCTCCCGGCTCCGCAAGGAGCTCGCCAAGGCGCGGGCGAAGCGATGATCGGCCAGGTGCTCCTGTACAAGCTCGCGCGCCTGCTCTGGCGCCTCATGCCTCGCCCGATGCGAACGGCGATGGCCTTGGAGGCGCCACTGGTGCTCACGTTCAACACCTACGCGGGTTGGAATGCCACGACGCCGGCGCATGGTTGGCTGCGCCGCGAGATCGAGTACTGCGCGGGTCCGACGGCCTGGGACGATGACCAGGAGATCACCGCGTGGGGCTTTGGGCGTTACACCCAGACCGATGAGTTCACGGGCGAGTATCCCACCCACGGCGAGGCCTTCGACGCCCTGACGGCCCACCTTCGCAGTCGGAGCGACGTCATCCTCCTGGGGGGACCGTGATGTTCGCCCTCGCCTCCACGGCCTTCGACCGCGCCATGGCGATCCGCCTGCTCACGGTCTCGGTGTTGGCGCCTCGCTGCACGCCTGGCGAGCTCGCGCTCCAGGCCAAGGATCTGCTCTGGGCTGCTGCCGTTTGGGCGGGCAGGGGGTTGGCGTGACCGGCCCGACCTGTCCCTACTGCCAGAAGGCAGCCGAACGCGTCACTGGCGACGAGCTCTACAGCCAGCGCATCGACCTCGGCGGGAAGTTCTTCTGGGTCTGCTGGGACTGCGACGCCCGCGTGGGCTGCCACCCCGGCACCATGAAGCCGCTTGGGACGCTGGCTAACCAGGAGCTGCGCGCGCTCAGGGGCAGCGTCCACCGCGTCTTCGACCCGCACTGGTTGACGGCCAAGAGGAAGCGGGTGGCACGCCTGGAGGCCTACGCCCGCCTGACCACCGACCTCGCGATCCGCAAGGACGAGTGCCACATCGCGATGTTTGACGAGGTCCGCTGCCGAGCCGCGCTCGTGGCCGTTGCCCAATGGGAGCCCGTCTAGTGGCTAGACCCCCCGGCAAGTCCCGCTGCCCGTGCTGCGGCCACGTCGCGCTGACGGACTCCGAGGAGCGTGTCCTGGCGGCCCTCGTGACGTCCGGACTCGTCGGCGCCTCGGCGCTCGAGGTGTCGCGCGTCGCCGGCGTCTCGCGGGCCAGGCGGGTGCTGCTGGTCCTGGATGGGCTCGGGCTAGCGCAGCTGGTCGAGCGGCAGCGTTGGGCCGGCGGTGCACCGAGGCGGCTCTATCGGGCGAGCGCTGCCGGACGCCGCGCCTGCATGATGTTGGCTGGCCGGGAGGCTGCGGAGTGAGCGCGACCTGCCGCTCCTGCGGTGCCGCAATCACGTGGGTCGTCCTGCCGTCGGGCAAGCGCATGCCGGTCGATGCCAAGGGCGTCCCGATGGTGAAGCTCAGCGACGACGACCAGCGCGGCACCGTCATCCACGTCCACGCAAGCCACTTCAGCAGCTGCCCGCAAGCTGACCAGCACCGAAAGCCCAAGCCATGATCATCGAACTCGCCCCCCAAGACATCGCGAAGTCCCCCTCGAACCCCCGCAAGCGCGGCCTGTTCGACGGCATCGACGACCTGACCGAGAGCGTCCGCGCCAAGGGGCTCCTGCAGCCCGTGGTAGTGCGCGCCAAGGGGAAGGGGCACGAACTCGTCTTTGGCCACCGGAGGCGGGAGGCGGCCATCAGGGCCGAGCTCGCCACCATTCCCTGCATCGTCCGGGAGTTTTCCGACGACGAGGTCCTCGAGGTCCAGCTGATGGAGAACCTGGAGCGCGAGGACGTCCACCCGCTCGACGAGGCCGAGGGCTTCGCCGAACTCGTGAAGCGCGGCCGCACCGTCCAGCAGATCGCCGAGAAGGTCGGGCGGCCCGCGGCTTTCGTGGCGCAGCGGATGAAGCTGCTCGACCTCGGGGAGGACGGCAGGAAGGCGCTCGACCGCGGGAGCATTTCCCTCGCGGTCGCGATGGTGCTCGCGCGCGTGCCAGCCAAGCTGCAGGCCGATGCGCTCGGTGAAATCGAAGAGAGCGGAGACTGGGACTACCAGGCAGGCGGTCGCTCCCAGCCCACGGCTCAGGAAGCCCTGAAGATCGTCAAGGAGCGCTTCGTGCTCCGGCTCGCGCTGGCGAAGTTCCCCACTGACGACGCGGCGCTCGTGAAGGCTGCCGGCGCGTGCACCACGTGCCCCAAGCGCTCGGGCAACCAGGGCGTGCTCTTCGCCGACTTCGAGGACGAGGACCTCTGCCTCGACCCGGTCTGCCATCGCAAGAAGGCCGATGCCTACTTCGCTCGGCTCGAGAAGGCCAAGCCCGAGAAGTACTCGGCGCTCCTGTCGGGCCCGGACGCCAAGACCGCTATCGAGAAAGCCGGCTACCAGGGCGGCAAGTACGTGAAGCTCGATGGTGACGTGGCGTTCGAGTGGGACAGATTCCAATCGAAAGCCGTCAAGAAGATCATTGGGAAGGCCGAACTCCCGATCACCCTCGCCCAGGATCCGCGCTCCGGCGAGCACATCGAGCTCGTCCGCCGGGAGGACGTCGCCAAGCTCTCCAAGGGGAAGCGCAAGGAACTCCTCGACCACGGCGAGCGAGAGACGGCCGCCAGCCAAAGCAGCTTCGAGGCCGAGCGTCGGCGCAACGACATGAAGCAGAAGGCCGTCAACACGGCTGTCCGACTGGCGCTCGGTGCCATCGTCGAGAACGCGGCCAAGGTAGTGAAGCCTGAGCAGGCACTGCGCCTCATCGTGATGGCGCTCGCGCAGAAGGCTTGGTCCGAGGACCAGAGGGCAGTGCTCGAGCGGCGGGGCCTCATGCCGTCCGGAGAGAAGTCGAACTACAGCAACAAGGTCGAGACCGCGCTGGTCGGGCTTGCGAAGAGCCTGCCGGACGCTGAGGTCGCTGGCCTGGGGCTCGAGCTCGCGGCCGTCATCGCGGCGCCGGACGGGTCGCCCTATTACAGGAAGCCAAAGCCGGAACTCGACATCTGGGACCAGCTACTCGGTGCCGCCGGCGTCGACTTCGCGGCCCTGCAGAAGGTGGAGCTCGACGCGCTGAAAGCGAAGGCCAAGGAGAAGACCGACAAGGCCAAAGCCAAGGCGAAGCGCGAGGCCGAGAAGGCAGCCAAAGCCCCCGCGGCCGCGGCGCCCGCCACCGCCAAGAAGCCCACCAAAGCCAAGCCGGCCAAGCGTGCCCGGAAGGCCGGTGCCGCGTGAGCCTCGAAACCCTCTCCATCCTGGCCGCCATCTACACGTCGAAGGTCGCGCGCGGCATCGAGCCGACGGCCGATGAGATCGAGACCCTGACGGAAGTCGACGTCTGGGACGAGGAGCTGACGACGCTCGAGCGACTCGGCCTTCTGGCGTCGACCGTGGGTGGGGCCGCGCCGCTGCGGCTGACGGAGCACGGCGAGAGGGTCCTCTTGGACGCCGCGGGGCGTGCGGCATGAGGACTCCCGATCCTGCGACCGGCCGTCACCCGGCCTTCAAGGACGCGACGGGCCAGACGTTCGGCGTCCTCCGGGTCGAGAGCGAGGCCCCGAGCGACGGCGCGACGCGCTGGAACTGCGTCTGCCTGGTGTGCGGCGCCAAGATGATCCTGCGGCGTAGTGACCTGAACCACAAGAAGGGGAAGGACCGGTGCTCGCTCAAGTGCGGCCAGGCAAGGGCCGCGCTCGGGCCCGTCGCGGAGTTCGCTCCCGCGCCACCTCGGCTCGACCCCGACCGCAACCGCGAGCGCTACGTGCGCATCAAGCTCGAGCTGCGGAGCGTCGGCCTCGAGCCGCTCCCGTTCGCCGAGCTGACCTGCGCGGAGTGCCCTGAGGCCCCGCGCTGCAAGAGCGCGTTCAAGGCCTTCAACGTCAACGGCGAGTGTCTGGAGAGCATGTGAGCAAGCCAATTCCCAAGCCCACCACGATCAACCTGGCGCCGGGGCTCGAACTGCCCATCGATGCCGTGACGGAGTCCTTCGCGGTCATCGGCAGAAGAGGCAGCGGCAAGACCCACACGGCCTCGGTGCTCGCCGAAGGGATGCTCGACGCCGGCCAGCAGGTGGTGATCATCGACCCCACGAACGCCTGGTGGGGCCTCCGCAGCTCCGTCGACGGGACCAAGGACGCCTTCAAAATCCCAATCTTCGGAGGGGGGAAAGGCGGCAAGGCCGACATAGAGGTCGACGATACAATGGGCCGCGACCTCGCCGACGCCATCATCGAGACCGGTACCTCGGCCATCGTTTGCGTGCGTGACTTCTCGAACGCTGGCGTGCGCCGCTTCGTCGGGGACTTCGCCGAGCAGCTCTACGACCGCAAGTGCGAGAAGCGGTTCCGGACGCCGCTCCACCTGGCGCTCGATGAGGCAGATCTCGTGGTGCCGCAGCACATCCAGAAGGGCGGGGAGCGCGCCTATGGGGCCATCGACAAGATCGTCCGGCGGGGACGCATCGACGGATTCGGGACGAGCCTCATCAGTCAGCGCCCGGCCGTGATCGCCAAGGACGTCCTCACCCAGACCGAGGTGCTGGTCTGCCACCAGGTCACGGGGCCCCACGACCAGGTCGCCCTGAAGGCGTGGGTTGAGCGGCACGGCGCCAAGGACAAGCTGGCGGAGTTCCTCAAGACGCTGCCGGGCCTGCAGAAGGGGGAATCGTGGTTCTGGTCGCCGGCGTGGCTCGAGCTGTTCCTGCGCATCAAGACGCGTGCGCGGAAGACCTGGGACTCGAGTCGCACACCCAAGGTAGGGGAGGCGGTGCCCGAGCCTGCCCACATGACGGCCGTGGACGTCGAGGAGATCCGAAAGAACCTCCTGCCGAAGGCCACGCCGGGCAAGGCAGGGAAGGGCAAGCGCGGCCCCGCTCCACCTCTCGACGTCAGCTCTATCGACGCCGCCGAGCTCGAAGGCCTGCAGGAGGAGAACCGGCGCCTACGCGACCAGAACGCGTGGCAGACCAAGCTGATCGAAGTCTATCGCAGTCTCAAGCTGCAGGAGGCCCATGACACCCTTGGCGCTGCACTCGGCAGGATCCGTGAAGCGCTGGACGGCGGACTTCTTCCCGTGCCCCAGGCGCCGCCTGGGCACCGGGCCATTCCAATCCTTACGCCCGAGCAGGTGGCCGAACGCTTTCCCATGAGCTCCATCGCCATGGGCGCCAAGCCCACGCCTGTCGTCGGCGGGCTCGGCCGGTGCGCCCGCGGCGTCCTGACGGCCCTGGTCCAGCTGGGACCACTCTCGCTCGAGCAGGCCGCCATCGTGGCCGGCTATGCGCCTGACGCTGGCAACACCCGCAACTCCGCCGGCGAACTCCGGGCAGGTGGGTTTGTCGAGGGCGCCAATGCGCAGCTGAAGGCGACGCCGCACGGCAAGGCTGCTCTCGGGAGCGTGCAGCGCCTGCCGACGGGGCCCGAACTGCTCGACTTCTGGAAGGGGAAGCTCTCGAAGGCCGAGCGCGAGATCCTCCAGCAGGTAGTGACGGTCTACCCGAAGGCGCTCGACCTCTGGAAGGGGAAGCTCTCGAAGGCCGAGCGCGAGATCCTCCAGCAGGTAGTGACGGTCTACCCGAAGGCGCTCGACCTCCACACGGCGGCCAAGCGCGCCGGGTATGCCCCCGAGGCTGGCAACACCAGGAATGCCGCTGGGCGCCTGAGGACTCTGATGCTCGTCGAGGGCGGCAACGCCGGCATGACGGCCAACGAGAGGCTGATTCGATGAAGTGCCCCGCCTGCGAAGGAACCGGCAGCTCCTCTGCCTCCGAAGCGAGGGTGCCGGACCTCTACGATTGCCAGACGTGCAGCGGTACCGGAGATGCGCCAGCCGACGACGGGCCACCCGAGGACGACACCCCGGCGCCGGTCTTTGGTCGCACGTGGACCTTCGAGCCCGGACAGGTCGAAAGCGACGGCGACCCGATCGCCCCCGACGCTTGGCGGCTGAACCTTGGCCCGTTCTCGCTGGTCAGCATGGGCGGTACCGGGTGGTGGTTCGAGGACAACACCAACCCTTGCGACCTCGCCGGGTGGCTCCGCGACGCGCACCGCGCGATCGGTGCATTGCTTCCGCCCGGCGATGCCGAGGTCGAGTACTTGCGCGCCGAGCTCGATCGCGTCACCGCCGACACCACCTCGAGCAAGCCCTATCGCCAGCGGTACCGGGAGACGTCGAGCGCTCTCGCGCGGGCCAACTACCAGCTGGCCGCGGCGCTGGGGCGGGTGAGGGAGCTGGAAACCAACCTTGAGGAAACCCGGAGGCTGGCATTGGCCCAGGTGGAGCGCGTGAGGGCGTTGCAGGGGGAGCTCGAGGAGGCGGAGGCGCAGCCCAAAGGCGACCCCGTCGCCGGCAAGGAAGCCGAGGAGCTGCGCTCAGGGCTCGAAGCTCTCATCGCCCTCGGTGCCGACGTGGGCCTATCAGAGCTACAGCGCTTGCTCGACGGCATCGATGCCCGGGATTCGCTGGCCTACCTGGAGAGCAAGCCGTGAGCGAGCAGGACTACTTGAATGGCCGCCGGTCCGCGATGCTGTCCACCCTGCGCCATTGCCTGCGCGAGCTCGCCACCGAGGACGTCGACCTCAGCGAAGCGCGCGCCGTTGCCGTGCTGGCCGAGACCAAGCTGGCCCTCCGAAACGTCTGCAAGCGCCACGGCTGCGACGACTGGCCGGACGACCTGCACCCGGCCGACGTGCTGGAGAAGCACCTGGGTCGCTTGCTGGACTCCCTTGTCGACGATGGCTGACGCCCCGGACCTACCCTGACCGCTCCCACCTGGACGCTGGCCGCCTTCCGCGCCACACCCGCGAGATGCCCGACCCCGCGCCCTACGGCGGCCTGACCACCGGCACCTTCCAGACGGAGCAGGCCAAGCGTCCCCGCGACACCGAGGAAGCCGCCAAGGCCGCGTGCCCACTCCTCGAGGAGGTGCGCGTCTACTGGCGTGGGGAGCGCCTTCTGCTCGAGCTGTGGTTCGTCCGGGTCGTGACGCCAGCGGAGCGCGCCGACGTCGCCAGGGTTGCGGCAGCGGCCGTCAAGGCGTGGATTGGACCCGATGGCGAGGACTACCGGATTCGCGCTCGCAAGGGGCGTCCTGGGGTGGCGACTGAGCGGCGGGACCTGCCTTGGCTGGAGCCGTAGGCACAAACGCAGAAAACCCCACCAGCCTTTCGGCCAGCGGGGTTCGCCCTTCTCGCCCCTCGCGGGTACCGACGGGTCTTCGAGGTTTTGAGTCTGCGCTGTTAGGTGGAGACCTTCAAGTAGAACGCGCCCTCGAGCTTGCGCCCGAGCGACGTCGTGATGCGGTTCGAGATCGTGTAGGTGGTGCCGTCGTTGCCACCCTGGAGCACCCAGACGGTGACGAGCGGGCTTTCGAGCTGGGGCTCCCGGCCGCTCATCTCCGCGGTCCCGAGCGTCAGGCCCGTGCCCTTGGTCACCGACCAGGCACTGGTGGCCACGGTCTCACCGGCGTGGAGCTCGTCGGCCCAGGTGCCGCTGAAGTAGGTCTCCTCGTAGGGAGTCTTGGTCATCGTGGCGCGCATCTAGGCTCCTGTCGTGAGTCGCATGGGGACGAGGCGATCGGCTTGGCCGAGCGTCAGGGTTTGCAGCCGGGCGCTCGATCCGAATCGGACGAAGCGGTCCGGGGGGGCCAGGAGGAAGGGGGCCTCGGGAAGGTCGTTTGCCTCGACGGCGTCCCCCGCGTCCTCGATGGCCGCGGAGCCGTCCACGGCGACCAAGCCAGTCCCGGAAGCGGTGTCCTCGCTGTCCGTTGCTTCAGCTGCAGCGCCGACAGCAGCGGTCGCTGCTCCGGTGACCGAGTCCGTCTCGTCCGTGACGCTGAGCTGCCCCTCGATCGGTGGAAACTCGCCGCCGGCGGAGGCCTGGACGGTGTCGCCTTCGTCCGTGGTGGTAGCGGAGCCCGAGACGCCCTGGGACGTCGTGCCGCTGCCAGTGTCCTCCGCATCCGTTGCCGCGCCCGAGGCGCTGACGCTGGCTCCTGCTGCCCCGCTAGCGGCGTCTCCCGCGTCCGCGGCACTGCCGACGCCCTGGACGCCAAGCGAGCCTGCCGCGCTGGCCTGGTCCTCGGCATCGGTCGCCGAGCTCGAGCCGCTCGCTCCGACGGTCCCCGCGGCGGCAACGGTGTCGGCGCCGTCCGTCGAGGTGCCTGCCCCAGCGGTCGATACGGCTGCGGTCCCGGTGGCGGTGTCCTCCGAGTCGGTGATGGCTGCCGTGCCATCGACCGGGTCGCCGCCTGTAACCGGATCTCCCTCGCTCGGGCCGACCGTCGACGCGGCCGGGCGCTCTTGGCCGGCGAAGTCGTACACCACGGGCAGCGTGCCGTGTGCCCGAAGGTCCGGGCCGAATCCGATGAGCGGCGCCCCATCGGTTACGTCGATCGTGAATATGCCGCCAGCAAGATTAGTGCACGGGTCGGTGATGTTGTGCAGGTAGTGGCCACCCGCAGTCGGCGCTGACGTTGCGCCGCTTGCGCCGCCCGACACGTTGTAGTCGCTCGACGTGAACGTCCCCGAAAACTGCGCGTCGTACCCGATGTTCGCGACGGCGGTTGCGGTGCCAGAAAAGTGCACGATGCCGTAGCCGGCATTTGCGAAAAGACTGTTGTGCGCGAGGACGGTTTGCCCACCGTTGTCCAGGATGATGCAGCCCGCGGACGCACCGCGGAACACGCTATTGCGTACGAGCAGATCGCCACCCCAACCCAGAAAACAGCGCGTCGTGCTCGTGACGAGACAGCTGTCAATCGTCATCTGGCCGAAGTCTTGGCTCCGCAGACAGAACGAGGTGGACTCACTGAACTGCAAACCGACAAACCGAATGTCGCCCGTCTCGTTGACGTTCAGTAGGCCACCGGTCAGCACGACTTTGCTCGTGTCGGCAATACCTACGAAGCGGTTGTCTTCGTCTGCTTCGATCTGCCAATAGAGCGCGCCATCAACACGCGTTCCGTTGCCAAAATAAAGGTCACTCGACGGGTCGGGTGACCCATTCCAGGAGCTTCCGGCGTAGCGCCCAACGAGCCAATTGCCTGACCCGACGGCACCGGACATGGCCAAGAGCAGGGCTTCGAGATCGGGGTAGTCTAGCCCCGTCCCCATTTCGCGGAGTACCGCGCTCACTTGTGTACACCCTTCTTAGCGCTGGCCGCCTTCGCAACGCCCGCGGCATCGGCGGGCTTGGCTTTCTCGACCTCATGCGCCGCACGGGCCGCCGACTCCACGGCTTGCAGCTCAGCGTGCGCCGCCTTCGCCTCAACGTACGGCGCGAACTTCGCGCGCTCTGCCGGGTCGGGGATCGCCTCGGTCAGTTTGATCTCGAACTTCGCCAACGCGCGAGCAGAACTCGACGCGTAGGCCACGGCGTTTTGCAGCACGCGCAGCGCGTCGACTTCACCCTTTCGCGCGTCCCACTTGACCCTCTCGCGCTCGCTCGCGACCAGAACGCGGCGCCGGACTTCGATCTCCTCGGGCTTGCCGTCGGCCCCTCGGATTGTCTCCGTGACCTTGACCGGCGGAACGATCGCGGCCTCCCACTGCGAGACTGTGCAAACGTAGTCCGCGGGCAGCGCGTCGAGGTCGACGACGACGCCGATCTCGACGTCACCCGCAACGCGCACGAGCGCGAAATCGGGCCCCTCTACGATGCACCGATAGCCGCCGTCGGCGGGGTACGAAGCGCCCGTGCGGGTGGCGACTAGGAGGTCAGTCATGGCTCAGAAACACGGAAAGCCCCACAGCGCGCGAACGCACTGCGGGGCGGTGGAGACGAGACGGGTGGGCTCGGGACTCACGCGCCGCCGGCAGTGCGGTCGAAGGCACTGACGGTGACAGGTTGTCCCGTGGCGAGGCTGACGTTTTGTAGGACGAGCGACTTCCCACCCAGGTACGACCAGACGGCGGAACCGTCAGTGATGCCCGTGCCGGTGCCGGAAGGGCCCGTGCCGCTGCCCGAAGACGTGCCCGCCGTCGTGCAGATGTAGACGCCGTTGTCGTTGCTCACCTGCTGATTGAGCACGTAGGGAGTGCTCTGCTCCCAGGCCTGCGAGACGAAACCTTGCCAGCGCACGGTGCCGCCGGACGACTTGAGCCGCCAGTACCGCGCAAGGCCCGTGTCGTCTGCGGCGGTGTCCTCCCACGTGCCGAGCTTGGCTGCCGAGCCGCCGGCGGCGTCGTCTTGCCAGTCCGTGGGCAGCTGCATCGACGCGAGCACTGTGCCGGCGTCTGCCGTCACGCAGGTCGCTGGCTTCGCGGCGCCGTGGAAAATGACCAGGTCCGGGTCTACCCCGGCGACGACCTCGTCGGAGTCCAGGCGCGCGTTGCGGGTCGCCTCGTCGTATTGGATTGCGTCGGTGTATGCCATTGGGTGGGGGGCTTTCGGATTCAGGGCGCCGGGCTCGGCCAGTGCGCGTTGGTCAGGTGGTTCATTCGGGCTTGGTGGCCCACTGCTGGGCGGTGGTGAAGAGCGGATAGACGGGCTCCGGCGCTCCGGCTGGGCGCCCGAAATCGCCCTTGCGTGCCCGGGGAAAACTGTCGTTTAGCGGGGCGCCGTTCAGCTCGACGAGAGCGATCCCGACGATGCCCATGTTGTCTTCCAGGGCCACGATCCGCTTGGTCGCGTTGCCTTGGCCTTGGACGCGCAGCTCTTCTCGAATGGCTTCGTTGCCCGCCAGGGCCCTGTCAGCCTTGGCCTCGAGGCGCTTGAGGTCAGCACGCAGCCCGGCCACCTCGGCCGTGTTGGCCTTCCAGGCCTTCACGAGCATCTTGCCGGCGTCCGTGTACTCGACGGCCAAGACCAGCGACGCCACCATGAGGGCGAACATGAGCGCCACCCCGATGGGATTCCAGTTCCGGCCGTGACGTGCTGCCCAGCCGAGCAATCCGCTCGGGGAGATGCTCCGCGGTGCGGCGTCGTCGGCCTTCTCGCGGATCTCGACGCCCATCACCTTGCGCCTTGGCGGCGGCGGGTCGGTGGGCTCGTAGCCGGAATGGCGGTGGCGCGGGTCTGCCATGGGCTACTTGCCGTCGCTCTCCACGGCGCCTTCCACTCGTCGCTTCCATGCTTCGAGATCGGCCACCCGCTTTTCCATCCCGGACATCCAGGACCGCATCTCTTGGTGGAGGACCTTGGCTTGGCCGACGAAGAGCTTCGCCGACATGTCGAGCTTGGTGGCGGCGCCCTCGATGTCGTTCAGCGTCGCTTCCATGCGGGCGATGAGGGCGCCGAGGTCTTCGGGGTCTGCCCCCGGTGGCGGCACCGGCGCTGGGTTCCCCATGAATCCAGGCATGCGGTCCTTGCCGCGGTTCGTCGGCGGAATGGGCTCGCCATCCTCCGCAAGAGTGGGGGCGTGGATGGTGTCGCGTTCGCGTGTGTCGCTCATTCGTAGGCCACCAAGTGCTCTGCTGCCGACGTGATGTAGAGCTCGACGAGTTCGGCTTCCTCGTCGAACGCGGGGTCTTCTGGGGCGCCGGACTCGGGGTCCGCCACGGGGGCGCCGCCGTCGCCTTTGGTCTCCTCGGAGTTCCAGTCCGAGCCGTCCCGCCGGTAGGCATGGCCGACGCTCAGGCAGACGAGGCCACCGGGGAACGTCTCGGCAATCGACTCAGCGAGGCAGCGGCCAATGCAGTCGGCACCCTCACCGGTCCGACAGAACGCGGCCCAAAAGGGATTGCTGACGAAGCCGGGCTCCAGGAACAGCGCCGGGGCTTTCACGCGGGCGATGTTGCCGGCGCCGGCCCCCGATTGCCGGAAGCCCGTCGAGCGGACGTCGGCCGCCGTGGCCAGTCGGGTCAGGAAGTCCCGCGCCCAGAGCTTGGTCTTGTCGCCGGCGGCGGGTGAGAGAATGCACTCCGCATAGTTGGCCTCGGGATTCGTCGAGGCGTTGAGGTGGCCCTCGACGTAGCAGACGGCGCCGCGTTCGTTCGCGCGCAGCTGGCGGTAGTGCGTCGGACCAAAGACGGGCCCGCGCAGCTGGTGCACGTCGAAGCGGCGCCCCCGCATGGTGAGCGAGCCGTGCTTGCACGTGGGGTCGAGCGTCCAGGTCATGGGTTCTTTGGGGCTTCGCAGATCGTGCAGAGCTTCAGGCGATTGGCGCACCGCTCGCACAGCTTCGGGGCCGGCTTGCTGTCGGCGTGGTACCGGACCAGGCAGCTCCGGCAGGTGAATTGGCAGGGCTCGGTGGTGCGGGTGTGGACGCCGTCGCAGGTCACCGGGGCGGCCGTCGGCTCCTCGCCGGGCCAGGTGCGGGGATCGACGGTGGGCTCGGCGGTCACAGGGCCAGCAGCCAATCCGCCGTGTTGTGCATCATGGCCTTGAGCATGTCGTCGTAACCGAAGCGCTTCTGGTTGAGTTCGATGCTGCGATGCAGGTCGCCGTCGGCGTGGCGCTTCACCGAGGCGTGCCAATCGATCACCATCTCCAGGGCGTCGACGAGGTTCATGCCGCGCATGCCCAGTTCCCCGAAGTGCTCTGGATGGTGCCGATGGCTCGCGTAGTGGTGAGCCAAGGCCGGGCCCATCGATTCCAGGCTCGCCTTGTACTCGGGGCTCCCGTAGGTCAGCCCTTTGAGCAGCGGGGTCACGCGGTCGAAGGTCGGCTTTTCGTTCGGGCCGAGCTTCGTCCGGTCGTGGATCTTGGCCCGGTACGCCAGCTCTTGGATCGCTTCGCCGATGCCGTCGCGAACGTGCTGGATGTGCTCCAGGGTGTCAGCCTTGGAGTCGTAGGGCTCGCTCATCCGCCCCGCGCCTTCTTGACGGCCTCGCGCTTGGCCTTCCGCTGGAGCTTGACCAGCGCGACCTTCTGCCGTGTCTCGTTCTGCTCGAGCAGGGACTCGGCCAGCTCCTCGAGCTCGTCCGCGTTGGTGAGCAGCCAGGCGAGCGCGCTCACTTGGCACCGCCGGCTACGCACGCTTCAGCCTGCGGGTCGTACTTGTCCATGACGGCATCGGTCGAGCAGGGACCCGAGGTGTCTTTGCCGCAGGCCGCGAGCTCCAGCGATTCCCGGACCTCGACGTTGGCTAGGCAGCGCACCTCGGTCTCGGTCAGTCGCGGCGCACAAGCGATGAGCAGCAGCGACACGAACGCAAACAGGGCGATCCACGGCAGTAGATAAAACGGGACCCAGCCGCGCTCTTCGACGCGGACTCGCGGCTTGGGCGCCGGCGCGCTTTGTGGCAATGACCGCAGGAACACCGTCACGGCGTTGACGACCAGAACGGCCATCGGGGCCCACGGGACCTTTTGGGTCTGCAGGTAGAGCGCGGTCGCCAGACTCGCGCTTGCGAGGCCGATCGCGATGTTGAACCAAACGCTGTAGGTCTTTTTCCAGTCGGTCATGTGAGCCTTTCAGGGAGGAACGTCGGACGAGTAGCTGACGTCGGTGTTGTCATGCCGGGCC
>Ga0247796_1000004_pt1 | contig 53686 bp, 75 predicted proteins | sample UWRJS166409R6_FD_179941 | JGI IMG/M metagenome (GOLD analysis project Ga0247796, IMG submission 179941) | Soil microbial communities from Arlington Agricultural Research Station in Wisconsin, United States - UWRJ-S166-409R-6 | ecosystem: Environmental > Terrestrial > Soil > Agricultural land...
CGCTATGGAACGGGCTTTGGGATGAGTGGATACCCGAACTACGTACTCAATTGCTACGACACGGGCAACTTTGGCGCGCTGCTTATCTCCTTGCCTGTGAGCGAAGGATTCAACCTAACATACTCCAAAGTGTTAAACGATATTGGCACAATGGCCTTTACAGTCCCGGCAGATGGGCAAGATTGGAATACAATTTTTGCCGATGACAATATCATAGACTTATTGAGAACTGACCCCAACGGAAACTTAGTTGTTGAGGAAAGTTACTTCGTGGTGCTAAGAGACCATTTCGTAGCGACTGACGGGGATAGGTATGTCATTGGCGGGTATTCGTTGAATGAGTTGATTCGCCGCGCTGTAGTAGACCCTGCTGATGATAGCGTACAACCTAATGGTGGTTTTGTCACCAAAGCAGGCGATGTTGTGCAAGTGGTTCGTGCCTACGTGCGAGAGAATATAGGCGATTTAGCCAGCGCCGCAAGAACAAGGCCGCGCTTTAGTGTGCCTGTACAACCCAATACAGGTTCAAACATTGGGGCGAATTTGCGCTATGAGAACCTATGGGATGAAATGCAAAAGCTAGCCGTAGCAGGCGGCATAGAACTCAACATCGTACACGATGGCAGTGGTAATATTGAGTTAGAGCTTGCCAGAATTGGCACAGATAGAAGCGTGACAACCAACCCAATTCCGCCCTATCTGGTATTTGACCCAAGGCGCGGAAATTTGTTTAACCCCCGTTTGCTGATAGACCGCAAGCAAGAAAAGAATTTTTATTATGTTTTGGGCGAAGGGGATGGCGCGAATCGCCCGATGATTCCCGTTGTTTCTACAGCCTCAAACGATACGATTTACGCTAGACGTGAAGCAACAGTTGATGCTAGAGATGCCTCGCGTGGTGATACAACGGTTATGCTCACCAGTGGCGCGCAAGCCCTACTAGATAACCGCGCCGTGATTGAATTTTCTTTTGACATTCTACCTGATATTGATGGCTCTATTTACCGCCGTGATTGGTTCTTTGGGGATACAGCGACCTTCATTTGGGATAATGTGCAGTACGATAGGCGCATTACAGAACTTGAAGTATCTTTAGATGAGTCGGGCGAAAATATGTCAATAAAACTCAGTGAGGTGCTCTAATGGCCTATAAAGCAGGCGATGTTGTTAAGGCGCGTTTTGCCTTGCTGAAACAAGATTTATTACGCCAGCAGGCGCTCGTACAAGAACAGAAGCGCAAGACTGAACGCTCTATGATTGGTTGGAGTTTCAACAACTACGAACTTGCCACCGCGCCATTAGCGGCGCAAGGTATGACGGGCTATGCAGTGGCCTTTATCACGGATGGCAGAAAGCAAGGTGAAGGCGCTGGCAATGGGACTGGCGTGCCTTCGTATTACGACCCTGATACCGATAGCTGGTTAAAATTCTCAACAGATACGGCGGTGCTAACATGAAACTGAAACAAGGCGGCATAGAGGTTATTAGCTTGGAAACCCGTGATGGTATGAAATTACCGCTTAAAGGCGCGTGGCTAGATTTTGGCTTTTCTAACTTTGGCGCGGCAGCGATTGAATGGCAATCCCAAACAGGTTACAAGCGCAATGGTTCACGGATTATTGACTATCGCTTACTGGAGCGCCGTTTCAATGTCTTGCTCGGTGGGAGTGAAGTCAATAACCAGCGCTATGAATATTGGAATCAACGGGCGGAGCTTTTGAATATCTTGCGGCCTAATCGTGGCACAGGGCACAACGAATTAACGCTTACCATTTCGCGCCTTGATGAGAACGGCAACCCTATCAAACGGGCGATTAATTGCGTTTATGAAAGCGGCGCAGAGTTTGAAGATTTTGACGAAGATAGCAACCAGTTTAGGGTAACCGCAGGCTTGCAGTTTATTGCCAATAACCCACTATGGTTTAACCCTGCTTCAATTAGTTTGGAACTCGTTGCTAGCACGAGCGAAGATTTGGTTTTTCCGATTACCTTTCCCATTATCTTTGGGGCAAGTGGTTCGGTATTTGCCACAGGTGCTTTAGATTATGAAGGCACATGGCGCGCATACCCAACTATTACCCTAGAAGGCCCGTATGAGAGCGCCCAATTAGTGGATAATGGCACAGGTGCAACGATTACAATGGGTGTACCGATTTCCGCAGGGGGAAGTCGCATTATTCGCTTATCCGAAAATGGTTTTGAGATTGTGGACAATCTTGGGAATAGTGCTTTCTCGGAATTGTCCAGCGATTCTAACCTAATTGATTTCTACATTCCCACAGTCGGGCAAGTGATTAGCGGCGGCTCACAGAGTATCACGGTAACGCTGGTTGGTGGGGATGGCAGTAGCGGCGTAACGATTGATTATGACGAGATGTATTATGGTATTTAAGGGAGCTAACTAATGGTTACACCGACTGAGCGAAGCATACCCTTTGATGGAACTGGGGCAGATGCAGGCCCATACGACAGCGATTATTTTGGCAGAATGCTAGAGGCCATGATTGGTAGCTATACGCGCCGCACAACAGCAGGTATTTTGCTAGGTGTAGGTGATGGCACAAACGAAAGCTTGCTAGTGACTGAAACTAGCCCAGCTTCTTTGGGCGTAACGGTTTACACAGGTTGGGCGGTAGTGAATGGTAGAATGTATCAATTGACAGCGGATACAACCGTTTCTATTCCACAAAATACCGATGGCAGTGGTGATGACCGCATTGATTCAATTGTGGCACAACTCAATATTACCAATCGCGAGATTAGGCTTGTCGATAGGCAAGGGACTGTAGCGCCGTCTCCTGTAGCGCCTACGCTTACCCAAACCTCAACGGTCTGGGAGATACGCCTTGCTAACGTGCTTGTGCAAAATCTGGCAATACAGATAGACAATGCCGATATTGATACCACAGTACGCGCCTATGCCCGTCAAACATTGGTAAAAGAGGGCGGATTAGCGCCGCTAACATCAGTTGCCGATGGTGAGCTCCCAATGGGAATTAGTGCCGATAATTACGGCCTTATACCTGCTATTTCCGACTTCGCTTGGCTTATTGGTGACAGCGCCAAAAGCCCGAAAGCACGCTTTGTTTCGATGCAGCCGCATATTATTGGAGGGAATACGGGGGTTGCATTGGGCACAAGCGCGGCAGGAACGGTTATTCCACTAGCCTCTCCTGCTGTTCTAAACCCGAATAGCTGGATTTCATCCATTGCATCCAATCAATTCTTTCTAACGGCGGGTTATTATCTAATCTCGGCTATTTGTTGGATAGAGAATGTTTCAGGCGCAGCGCGTAATAATTTAATCTGGATACACAACGCCACTACAACCGCCGTTGCCGCTGAGGGTATAACCTCAGTGGGGAAAACCATTGCTGAGAATAGCTATCCTGCTTTTATCAATCGGCAGGTTGTACAGAGCAATGGAACAGATGCCTTTGAACTTAGAGGTTTTTCAAGCGGCGCGCTTACGAACGCGGTTGCAGGGCAATTGACACCGAGCCTGACGGGCGGCGTTGCATCGTTCCCACGCCAAATCTTTATTCAGAAAATCAAGATATAAGGAGCATTCTCATGCCTGAATTATGGCAAGCACTCACAAAAGGCGGTTATGAAGTTGCTTTACATTATCAGATTCGCAAAGACTACCCAGCTAACCCCCTTGCGGACAGTCTCGAATGGTATCATCCAAGCGATGCCTACCCAACTCAAATACAGGTAGATGCTTGGATGGCACTGGTTCAAGCTGAGGAAACAGCCCAAAGCAATCTAAACACCGCCCAAAGCGGCCTAAAAGACAAAGCAGCTTTAGCTAAAACCTATGCGAGCGAAATTAAAACGCTATGGAATGTTTGTCTTGACCAGCTTGAAACAAATAGCTCGCACCCGACAAGGTTTAACGCAGTCAAGGCGGCGGTGGATGCTTTGCCGACTGCCTTAAAGAATCGCGTCAACAAAGGCACGCCAGACCCCCTTAACGCCTCAACAGATGTGTTAAGGGATGCTTATGTTGACCATGTTCATTTGGTTGCTGTTTCGCTGGCATTGTTATTATCGCGTGCCTGAATGCAAATTCCAGCTTCCAAGCGGCTAAAGCTCTCTCCTTAGTTTGTTTGGTAGCTGCAATTTGTGCTTAGGGATTGACACTTAGCAAGGGACAAGTCATGAAACTAATCCGTAGGTATAGATATTTTTCGGGCGGCAGGCCTGCTATTAGCGTTTCGCCTAGTTCATGGGACTTCGGTGCTACGTCTGTTGGCACGCCTGTTACAAAAGAGTTCACAATTCAAAATACGGGCACGGCAACGCTTACCATTGGTGATAGAAGCTACCCAAGTGGTTATAGCGAATCCGTTGCCTTGAGCAGCGCGAGTTTAGCGCCCGGTGCTAGCGCCACATTCACGGTGCAAGCGACTGCGGTAACGGGGCAAATATTTAGTGGCAATATTTCGATTGCGAGTAATGCGGCGAGTAGCCCGACACTGGTAGCGGTTACAGTGAACGTGACGCATCTGTTTGAGGATGAGTTTATCACCGCAGATGCCGCGCCACTCACTAGCCCACGCACTGCTGAACCGGGGCCGGGTAGCTGGACAGTAACCAATGGCGCTAATTTGTCCATTAGTAATGGAAAGCTAGTGCGTTCAGGTACGGCAACATTGGCCTCTGTTGCCACTTACGCACGAACGAATCTAGCTTTTTACATGCGCCACTTAGCAACCGCTGCCGATGGGGCTTTAATTGGCTTCTCTGCAAATGGTATCCATTTACAAAGCGGCCTTACCATCGGCATTGCATCAGCTGCGCCAACAACAGTCGGAACGGGGATTTTTGTCTTTATAGATGGCCTATTCCCCAACTCTTGGGTTGATGTATTAGTGATTGAGCGCCCTTCAGGCGGTGTTTGGATGTACTTGCGCGGCGCGAATTATGGGCGTTGGCAGTTGGTTTGGGTATCTATAGCTGAAACGTCTACTCCCCTTTATGCTTTTTACAAAGGCGCAGTTGGTGACGTTGGGTTGTCGGACGATGCGTTTCTAACTCTCGCTCCTAGCGAATTTTTAAGCCAATTTGGGAATGCTTTGCACTATGAAGCTTCCCCCGTTGCAGGCTTAACAAGCGCGGCGGCAAAGGTATTTCAAGAGATAAGCTGGACACCTGCTAGCGCTGAAATCCTTGAGATGACCTTAAACGAAGTTGACTCAAACAATAAGATTATTCTGCGCTGTAATCAAGCAGGCTCAACAATTGCCCTGATTAGCAAAGTCGCAGGCGTAGAAACAAGTTTGCAAAGCGCCGCGCAGACGTGGACAATTGGTAGCCCATACCGCGTGATTATGGTCAATCATCATTACTTGGGCGGTACACGCCTTAATGCTGTGGTGAACAACAATACGCTTTTAGCCGTTGCCTCTCCGATTACCCCCACAATGGCTTATGCGACAGGCTGTAGAATATCAGGATTCACAACGGCTACCGACTGGGCTGTCTGGCAAGTTGAACCAATAGAATTGCCTGCGCCATTTAGTGACACGGGTTTTAGTCAGTTCTGGACATACGGCGATAGTAAAACCGATGCTTACAAGGTACAGGCGCGTTTAACGACATTACTTGAGGACGATAGCGGTAATCGCTGGATTTACGATAGCGTGGCACGTTCAGGCTATACGGTTGCATTGCAAGCTGCACAAATTGCCACCGACTTGGCAAATGTTGCGAGTTCGGTCAATCCGTCTTTTGTGATAATTAATCTAGGTAGTAATGACGCAGGGTCTTTGCCATCAGAAGCGACTTGGAAAGCCAATTATCGCATTATCATCGAGGCGATACACGCCAAATGGTCTAACGCCACAATCTATCTTGCCAAGCCTGTGCGATTATCAGGTGCGCCACCGAGTACACCCGTTGCGGCGGTTGCTACCATGCACGGTTACATCGATGGACTTATTGCTGAGTATGCGTATGTCGAAGAAGGGTTTGATGAAATAGACCTCGAAAACGGCGATGGATACGTGACCTATTTAGCGGATATTACGCATCCGAATAATGCAGGTTACGCGCAATGTGCTGTTTTACAAATGACAGCAATGGGCTTGTGATAGCTTCGCTAACTGTTGGTATAAGGCTCATTCTATAAGGCGAGGAAACGATGAAAGACAATCTAACCATATCCAATTTCGTACTCGCCTTCGCTATCGTCTTTCTGCTACTACTTTTCGTCTATCTGGATGGCACAGAGGCAAGTGAGGCACGTTTGCGCTATACCCTAATTGACAAGCGCGCCTCATTCCTATTCAGCAATTATGATAGCTTGCCATTCACAATTAATCGTGAAATGTGCTGGAACGATGTTCAAGGCTTTTGTGATGTTGAAGGAAGTACGGACGAGCTTTACACTCTGATTGACTGGCAGATGCAAGCCTACGGCGCAATATACGAAGATGAAAGCGGTGCGTGTTTCTGGTGGATGTATCAAGCGGAGTGGGGCGAAGACGGCAATCCACACGTTGCAGAGCATTATTGGATTACTTGCCCGACATTAGATATTCCAGAGCTTTAGCTAGTCAGTAGGGCTAGATGCCTTACTTAGAGCATGTTAGCGGCGGCGCTATCCCCTCCGTTGTTAGCATGTTCTAAGTAGCGCGTCTACACAAAAACGAATACAATAAGGGGATAGGATTATGTCATGGAGTGCATTCTTGGAAACAATACCACCTGAAACGATGCTAGGGTTTACCATAACATTCGTTGGGATAATTTTTGCTGCTTTAGGTGGCGCAGGCGTTTTATTTCGCAACTGGTTTTTAGGCCGTTTGGAGATGGAACGTAAAACGAACGAACAGGCGATAGAAACCGCAAAAGCGAAAGTTGACTTGGATAGGCTTGATATTCAAAATCAGCTTGACCAGACCCAAAGCAGTCGTGAAATGCTACGTTTGCAAATGTCGGATAATGCCGAAAACCGCAAGGCTTTTCTCTCATTACTGGATACTATGCGTCAGGATATGAATTTACGTGATGCCCAACACGAGAAACACTTGGGCGAAATTACAGCCTCTTTTCGTGGTATTGAGGGTTTAGCCGCAAGCACTCTGGAATTGCTAAAAAGCAGTAAGGAGACGGGTGAGGCCATGAGTATCGGGCAGCGCAAAGTTTTAGACCAGAATGAGGAAACCCATCGCAAGCTAACCGAAATTACCAGCGATGTAGCGGCTATTGTGATAAAGCTAGAAAGTTTAACTGTTGGGCGTGCTGGCGATAGGCGCGTGATAGAAGAAATTCAGACATCGCTTTCTCAGTTATTGAAAGTAGTCACCCAACTGGATAGCGCAAATTTGAAAATCGCTGTTTCTACAGCGCTAGAGAAAACCCAACCGCTTGAGATAAACGAAGTGACAGAACAAAACAAAGAGTTTCAGGGGAAGCATGAGGGGCAATAAGCCCCTCTTAATCACTCAAATCTAGCAAATTCCCCATGATATTTGATAGCCGCTTTGCAGTACGCTTCGTAAGCCTCTTGGGGTGTATCGAAATATCCGAGAGCGATTTTCTTTTTATTCACGTTGATTTGCGCCTTATACTTACCATTAGGATGTAAGTAAACCCCTTTATACCCACATTTGTTATTGCTGCAAATTTTCCGATTTGCCATATTTTGGCCGTTAGTTGCCAGTCTAAGATTTTCTCTGCGATTATCTAGCCCATTTAGGTTAATATGGTCAACCATCTCGCCTTTTTTGAGTTTGCGCCCCAACATTCGCTCCATAATAACGCGATGAATCCGAACTGTTTGTCTTCTATTGATGGAAATACGTACTAGACGTTTTGCATATTGGACATTCACACCTTTTACAGCTAAAACACTCCAATCTACCTCTGCCAAATCCGCATCGCAATCATCCACTATTGTCACATATTTGCCGAAATTCTTTTTAGCTGTTTTGCCTAACACGATTTCTATAACCATTTCTTGCCTATCCTTTGATTAAGATGTACAATGGATAGCATAAAGCCTTCCTCAAAATTGGCTTATTGCGAACGCGCCCCTAAGCGCGTTTTTGCTTTATGCTACAGTCTAATTATAGCAGAAAACTGTGTTATACTCAAATAAAATCAGTAGAAATCTATTTTGCTGATTATCGCGCTTATGCGCCTCTTGAGCTTGCCCGTTTAACTATCCAATTAGAACAAAGGAAACTACCAATGACTAAAAACCACGCTGTATTCTTTATCCTTATCCTTGTGCTATTCGCCCTCCCCTTTGCTGCTATGGCGCAGGAAGGCGAAATTGCGCCTGCCGATGAGGTAGCATTGTTTGCTATCCCTCCGATTTTGCTAGGCTTGATGACACTGAATAACCGCAGTACAGAAGCACTTAAGCTATATCTCGCAAGCGCTAAGTTACCATTCACGCCCCCTGCCGATGTTCGTAGCTTACTTGTCCTTTTATTCTCTATTGTCTTTGGGATGGCAAGCGCCGCCGTTACACCTACTGCCCTAGATTGGTTAGGTGCTTCCTTCAATCCGATTGCCGCCGTTGTGGTGACGGGCTTTGTTGTATCGCTCGGTGCTGCTGCTTTCCAGATGGTTATGAGCTTGCTTGCAGGCTTGGGTAACAAATCGGTATATTCGACAACAACTACAATTAGCGCCCCACCTGCTGACAGCGCCGCGCCTAAAGAGGCTATGGCTGCTGTATCGGCACAAGTGGCAAAAGGTTAAACAGAAAGACCCCTCACAATGAGGGGTCTTTTTTGATTCTAGTATAGGCCGTTTCGGAATTGCACCGACTACTTAGCGGCGATTCCCTCCGCATTACGTCACTTTGACGACCCTAGCCTGTAGTCTAGCCTCATCCACTTGCTAGCTCACGTCTCTCCGATTGACTGCTGAGAGCTTCCTCCTTGCGATGAATACGGGATTTGAACCCGTGACTCCACTTAGACAGAGTGGTGTTTTACCCCTAAACCAATTCACCGTACACATTGCAGGGAATTGAACCCTAACGGCGTGCTAATGGACTTTGTGGGAGTCGAACCCGCTTCAACAGCTTTCGCCGTTTTACCTGCGTTGTACACCGCAGAAGCATTCCGAATGCAAAAGCCCATAGTTGGCAAAATGGCGAGTTTGTTTTACTAATGACTTCGTCAGAAGTGCACGGGATAAGATAAAAGGTTCTCGCCATTTGCGGATATTGTAGCATACAACTCAGAATAATGCAGGTTGCTTTTCTTGTAAAACACTTTCAAAAAACCTACGCATATTAATCGCACTATCCACAGCTAAATCTATATCTGCGTGTTTCTTATCACGCAATTGCACCCAGCGCCCATACTTAAAAAACTTGCCCCGTGACGCTTCTCGCACAAAACCATTTGCATCCAAGCTAGACATTACCCCTTTAGCCCCGTTCACTTTGCGAATTAAATCAGCTTGACGCCTGGGAGAACCGCCTAATAAGTGGATTTTACGACCTGCAATCTGTTCTAATGGCGGTATATACCCTGCATAGGTTTTAGCAGGCACACTGATAGCGATAACAGATGAATCAGGTGCATCTAGGATAGCCGTCTCGTATTTTGGGCATACCAGAATTTCAGGCACGCCTAACGCCTGTAATTCCCCTACCCTATCCCAAATCTCTTGACGCTGATTAGGGCTTTCAAAGTCGGGTACAAGTGCCATCGTGGGCTGATAGCGCTTAATCTTTTCAATCACATCAGCCCAATTATAATTCTTCCAGCGCACATCTAGCATGTGAACGGGGGAATAAGCTGTATAGTCATGCCGCACACCATAGAGCCATCCTGCACGCTCGGCAATTATGGCGGCGTCTTCATTGCCCCCTCTCACAAGAATATACTTCATTTTGTTCTCTCATAAACATACAAGGCGCGGCCTGTGCTAGCGCTATCTTCAGCAACGCGTAACATGCCGTAGCGCTCATAGAAACGAATAGCGTTAGGGTTATCGCTTGTCACTTTCAAGCGAATGGGCAAACAGAGACAATTGAGTAAAGCTTGGCCTATGCCCTTTTGCCGTTGGCTGCTATCGACTGCAATATGATAGACAACATTCATGCCATCTTTACGCTTGCGATATTCCACAAAGCCTAGAATTGTGTCATTCTCTACGGCGATGTGTACTGAATACCTCTCAATGCGTTCTTTCAATGCACCCATGTACAAAGCCCCTAGCATCGCGCTTTCCTTGCGCCATAGCTTGGCAATTGCTTCCTTATCATCCAATGTCGCTAATTGGATATTCATTCTCCAAACTCCCAATTATCTTTTATCCACTCGCTAAAAGCGCTACTATCTTTGCCGTTCCACACCCATTCTTCAGGGGCTAAATCTTCGTCAATAGGCGCTAACTCTTTGGTATCTACCTCATTCTCGCTTTTGAGAACAACCGTGTTTAGCTCAGAATTATATTCTCCGAACAAATTCAGGTGTTCGCTTTCTACCCACTCTGTCGGTTCTTCAATCTTGAATGCGCTATCCTCTTTCAATAGCTTAAAGAAGTGGGCGCGCTGACGGGCGATTATTGCGGCGCGTAAGCGGTGATTCTCATCTAGTTCCGATAGCTTGGCCTCTTGCGCTTCCTTGTGAGTGGTTAGCAGCATGTAGCCAACAAAACAAGTGAACGCGATAGGCATGGCAATGAGTAAGATTGCGAGAATTGTCTCAAGTGTTGTCATGGTTAGCCTCTCCTGATACTTCAATTGGATTAAATCGTTTCAGTGATTCCATTTCAAAATCCGATAAATCAAACCACTCTCCCCTTACTCTTTTATTGGCAAGATAACCGTGAAGAAAACGCTCCAACTCAGCATCATTGTGATACTCAATAATATGCACAAGCCTAGTCGCAAACGGCAACTTTACGCCAAAATCGCGTAAACGATGGTAGGGGTTTGTTGAGCGCCCTATTTTTACATAGCCTGTAACGTCTATATCTTGAAGAAAATAAACGCAAGGCTTGTTAATCATGTGGATTGCAAGCGCTTTTTCGCTCGGTGTGTATTTAATTAGCTTTCTGCCAATTGGTATGTCCAAAAACATACCCCGATTCCATGCAAAAAGTACGGATAAAAAGCTGTATTGTACGCAACCTTGGATAATAGCGCCTGTTAAATCCCCTGCGAAAATCGCGAGAAATAACGCAACGCCTAGGAAAAATATCCCGATTGAAAGCGCAACGATTACTACATTGTGCAGCCATATTGGGGCTAACAAAATCTTGCCACTCAAATTACTCATCGTGTTTTTACCTTTTTCTGCTATACTAGATAGCAATAGAACCTTACTTGGTAGTGGGTTCGCATTCTTGCCCCTAGTTCACATTAGGGGCTTTCTCTTTATTGAGAACTCCCCTAATTATAGCAGAAAACACCCTACTTGACTACCTTTTTAAGCACTTTCCACTGTGCTGCTTTGGGCGCATATTCACGCATTCCCTTTAGGATAGCGTTTAAGTCGGTGCTCACAATCTCATCACGACCACGCTTGCTATCGGTTGTCATCTTGAAGGATGTTTTCCCGTTAATCTCATAAGCGCGTACAACGGACTCACTGTAATCGTAGCGGCCTACCGTTCCCTTTGTCGCTTTCAATAAGCGCCCCTCGAATAGCTTTTCAATCTTCTTCATAGCTTTAACTCCCTTTCAATATTGTTCAACTGTTTGTCAATTTCATTCAAAATCTTAATTGCAAACTCATCACCCTTTTGGGCGGCCTCTCGTAATGTGATAAGCCCTGCAAAAACTTGAAGCTGTGCATATTCAACTGTTTGGGCATCGCTTCTTTTATTCCGCCGCATTTTCAGAATGCCCCTATTTTCTTTACGCTTTTCGTGCTGCCAATACGCTACACGGCACGTATCCCCACAGAACTCTATTCGCTTCGTGCCAGTGATGGGCTTTCCACATTTTTTGCATAGTTTCTTAATCATGATATTTGGCCTCATATCGTTAACGCAATTACGTAATTGCGTTAACATCGTTCTCATTCCTTTCTAAGCGCCTTCGCTTGGAGGCGCTTTCTGTTGTGTGTGGTTAGCCTAGCGGTGTCCAAAGTGTCTTGAGATATTCAAAGCGCTGCTGCAACCAGAGGCGAATCGCACTTTCATCACGCTCTCGCACTCTCACCGTTTGAGTAGAAACATACCCCTTGCGCTGGTGGATATAATTCAGTCTGATAAGCCTCTCGCCTTCAAACAATTGCCACTCTTCCTGATAATCCTCATTATCGAGAAAATCAAAGCGAAATAGCAGGTTCATATCGGCATCGGCATCGTCCCACTCATCAATAAAATCTTGCCATGACTGGAAATCATCCCCTGATTCACTGCAATGATACGGGTGTTTCGTTTCCCAAAGTTTTTGTGTACTCATTTTTAATTCCTTTTTTCTCATTCATTCGTTTGTGGTATGGCGCGGATTCGCTTATCCCTATGCTTGCAAGGCTTTCATTCGGCACTCTCGCTATCTTTGGTGTAGGGGGCTAGCCCATCGGCATAATGCCAATAGCTATACGTACCGCCCAATGAAACAAGATATTCATTATCATTCACTTGAATAACCTTGCCATTAGGGCTAGATGGGTGCGAGATAATCCTAACTCTATCCCCAACCTTGAAGCGTGGGCTTTCAGGCGCTGTGTCTACAACGCTTTGCGGCGTGGCGCTTTCAACAGCCTTATGCAATTCCTGATATATCGCCTCAATCTGAGTAGGGTAGTCTAACCCCGTTTCTGTCCCTGTTAATTCAATGGCATCGTGAATAAATTCTAGCAGGCGTTCTGCTAAATTCTCATTCTTCCGCCACGCCGCGATTGTCTCACTCTGTGCCTGTAACGCCGCTTGCATATCGGCTAGCGCTTCGTTTTGGCTGGCGATAGTTGCGAGTAGGGGGGCAGTCTCAATTCGCAACCAATTGCCTATATCTACCATGTGCGCTTGTTCGCCATATGTTAGTACCTCACCATCTGGGGAAAGCAAGACAACTACCCCATTTTGCATTTCTGCCCGATAGGTATTTTCACTCACTGTCTAATCCTCCAATATAGCTTCGCTGAATAAATTATATGGGCTTAGGCCAATCCCAAGCCCGTTCGTTTCGCTTTTACTTAATCAAGGACGTAGAAACCCACGTAGTTCTTCCATTGCGTTTCATTGCCATGTTCATCCTTGCCAAGCTTGCCTGCTTTGAGCGCGATATGCGTAGCAGGCACTTCAAAGACTTGCCCTTCGGTGATGGTATGCGTCTCTAGCCCCATGTGCTTGATGATTTTCTGCCAATCGCTTTCAATGAGCTTGCCCTCGTACTGCGTAGCATCCTTAACACGGATACGGATAGAAGATTGTGGAACGGGGATTTCCATAAAGAAGCCCTTGCTATCCCCACGATAGGCAATCTTGCCCATGATAGGGTAGGCGATTAAATCTTTATCTTGAAATTGCGGATTCATTGCATGGTAGGGCGCTTTTGGCACAATCGCCATTTCAAAGCTTTCTTTGCCCTTAGCACCTTTTTGAAGCTTGATTGTGTCGGGCAAACTGCCAGCTTTTGCAGGGCGTACATAGGCGCGTAAGGCTTGCGTCGCTTGCATCCCTGTATTGTCATAGTCGCTTGCTTTTGTCGCTTGGGTATCAGGTTCTAACCACTCATCCATATTGTTAATATCTTTAGCGCTTTTGGCAGGATTTGGGGCGTTTTTGGGCGATTGAGAAGCAGGCGCATATTCAAGCTTATCAATGCCAAAACGGGCGGCGTGTTCTTTAATCTTATCTAAGCCCTGTAGCATCGAATAAGCGGTAAAAAGCGCTGTTGTGCCATCGTCCCATGAATGGACTGTTACACCTAAGCCCTTCGTATTCCATTCCTTATTCCAAACCGTGACGAATGGTTCTGTTTCCTCAATACCTACGCCTTGCTTGGCTTGCGCGCTAGGCCAAGCCTTATCGCCAAATGGGGCAATCTCGAAACTGCCATTGCTAACTGCCTCAATAACCCGTTGCCATGTGGCAATAGTATGCGCTGTCATGCCTGCTAGCTGCTCAGGGCTAACCGCTTGGTTATTGTCAGCAAAACGCGCATAGCTACCCATGCGAACCGTTACCGACAATTCGTAACGCACGCCTAGAACAGTGGCGAATACGGTATATGTACTTGCTGCTAAGTTCATTCTCTTTGCCTTCCTTGATACTTGCTTTTCTACTTTAGTAGTGTATCATGAAAGGGAATTAATTGCAATATAGGGAAAATGAAAGAGGCGATATGAACGGAAGCGAATTAAGACAATGGCGGCGCAATGCAGACTTGACGCTGACTGACTTGGAAGGGATAACGGGCGTATCAAAATCGACTATCTCCCGTTTCGAGAAAGGCGGGAATATCACAGCGACAAGCTACTGTAAGCTATCCGATGCTATGACGAATGTAGGGGGGAAAGCGCCCAGTAGCAAGACGCGCAAAATCAAGTATCACCTAAAGCAGATTGAAGTGCTTATTGAGAGCGAGGAATAACCATGCTAGATAAAACATTTGACTCTGTACCCGACTGCCTAGTATGGCAGGGCGAAATAGTCTACTTGGTGGATATTGTGCATCAAGATAGCATCCAAGAGGGCTTAGTCCGTTACGATTTTGCCACGCGCCTATCCGATGGCACGATTGAAGCGATACGCCTACGCCAATGGCAGTTTCCGAACAATCCCCTTATTGATTGGCAGCGCTTGGAGGATGAGAACCGCGCCGCGCCTGCTGAGGGACTAGCCAAGTATGCGCCCAAACAGAAGCGCGCTACTGGCATTGAAAAGCGCCGTATCTTGGAACGCCTTATGAAAAGCGATGATAAGTATAAGTCCTTCCTTGATTGGTTGGAGAAAGAGGGAAGCAATGACTAACACACGCCCCAACGCCAAAAAGCCTAAGCCAACAAAGGAACAAGCCTTAACTATCCGCAAGCCGCAAGAAGCAGCAAAGCCTATCTATATCGAAACACGCCGCATGGTATCACTCAGCAAAGCCGAACATGAGGCGCTTATTGCCGCAGAGAAAGAACAGGCGCGCGAATGGAATGATAGCGCTTCTAGCTTCTTTAGCAAGTTAATCGACAAGGAATGAGAGAATAGGCGCTGTGAATTGCAGCGCCTGAGGAGAATGAGTATGTTTGAAGTGAATAAAGAGAAATGCAAAACTTGTATCTTTGGGGCAAATTCCCCTATATCTAAGGCGCGCTTTGCACAGTTGAAACGTAGCTGGGCGAAAGATGATTGTCATCAGGTTTGCCACGCGTCAACGCATAATAACGGGAGTGTTGTTTGTCGTGGGTATTATGATGCTGCCATGCGTGGAGCTATCGACATGGGGCAATTGATGCGAATTGCAGGGCGCTTGAACGCGATTATCTTTGTTGACGTGCCCGACTTGAAAAAAGGGGATGAATAACATGGCAATTCACACATCACAAATCTATGCATGGTATCACAGCCTGCTACGCCATATCGCAAGTTATGACGCGATTAGCTACGATAGCAATTACTTGTTCGGTAGCAATGGCGTATCACTGTACCAAGTAGCCCGTAGCGCCATTGTGCTTAAAGATTGGAAAGCGGCGCATGACGAGGCGTGGAATACAGAAGATAGCCTAGATTGGCACGATAAGGAAAAGAAGTTATTGGCCTGTGGTAATACGCTTGTATGTCTAGCGCCCAAGCTTTCTAGCCTCTATGCCATCGTGGGCGATGCTGTGCAATCTCACAAAGTTGGTGATGATACAGTCTTTCGTAGCACGCAAGCCTCTAAGTCATGGGTACTCGAAAGATTAAGCGGCTACAGCGTAGAGTTCTTTGGCGCTACCTTCAACTCACAGCGTATCAAAAACGCCCTAGAATGCCCGTTTTTGGCGCGTGCTGCTACTTTGCACCTATCGCTACTCAATAACGGTTGCTTGCGCCTGACTACGCCAATGAAGCCGAAAGCCTATGCTTTCATTATGTGTATGCACGTTCCTGAAAAGAGAGATGAATCATGACAGTTTTGGTGCGGTATCTTGCAAAAAGCGGAAACGCTAAATGGGCGTATGTGGAGCATCGTGATGGAAGGTATTCCGATGGCACGAAAGAAACCGCCTTTCAAAGTGCGATTAAGCGCTTGCGACTTTATCCAGAAGAATACCAAGCATGGGCAATTATCCGACTTTCTGATATGCGTATTCTTGCACAATCGAAGGGTTACACACCATGACGGGCGCGAAACAGTTGGGCATGTTCGGAGAGGAATAGTCCAAATTTTGGACTGCCATATTGCAGAGATTCGCAATTGGCGCTATGATATAGAAGTAACACATTGGCGCTGAGTAGTCCGTGACGAAAGGCGCTTTACAAAGCGAAAACCCTTAGCTGTAAACTAAGGGTTAGGTATCAAATCAGGTTCACACGCCGCCAGCGTAGCCCGTTTGCTTTCTCTAATATAGCAGATAAGCACGAAATTCACAAGCGGTATAGGCACAAGTTAGGAAAATCGACTGATAGAGGAATAAGTATGGACAGCATCAACTTAGATAGCCTTAGCTTAGACGAAAAATTACTGCTACTCGAAATTCTCTCAGAGAAAATCTTGGAAGCATTGCCAGAAAGCAGCATCGCAGCACAGACGGTTTTTCACGCACGGTATCTCAATGGGAAGCGGCCTAAACAAAAGATTGTTCGCAATATTGACAAGATGGGGCGGCGCTAATGAAACCGAGACTTTTGGATGCTTTTTGCGGCGCTGGGGGTTGTTCGGTAGGATATGCACGCGCTGGATTTGATGTTTGCTTGGGAGTGGATATTAACCCAATGCCCCGGTATCCATTCGATTTTTTGCAATATAGCGCCTTAGACTATCTTGAAAAGCATGGGCATGAATATGATTTCATTCAAGCTAGCCCACCATGCCAAGCCTATTCCGCTGCTAGCAATGTCGCAAAATCGAATGGCAATGAGTATGCAACATTCTTGCCACAAACACGCGCATTGTTACAAAGCTTAGGCATTCCCTACATTATTGAAAATGTTGTAGGTGCGCCACTTCAAAGCCCTGTGATGCTTTGCGGTACAATGTTCGGATTGAATGTGATTCGCCATCGGCTTTTTGAAACAAGTTTCGACTTTGCCCCTAGCAGTATGCCAATCTGCCATCACACTAAAAAGGTAGTCGCACAAGGTTACGCGCCCAAAGAGAATGAATATCATTGTGTGACCGGGCATTTCTCTGATGTTGCCGCAGCAAAGCAAGCAATGGCAATTGATTGGATGACTAGTAAAGAATTAGCGCAAGCTATCCCACCACAATACACCCAATTTTTAGGGGCTGAGTGGCTACGGACACAGGGCTTTGATTATCAATTCCCCAACATCTTAAGCTATCAGCAAAAGACATTGTTTTCGGCGGTGCAAAATGACTAGCCCCCGTCAAATCTTAAAAGCACGCGGCATATACAGCGAAGCGCTTAAAGCAGGGCATAAAAATTGTTTTTCGTGGTATAATGAAAGGGTAGCATAAATTGAAAAGCGCCTTTACGGGGCGCTTACGTTTGCCAGCTTGAGCAGCGATGGCTTTATGTATTCTAGTATAGCACATTTTGTCCCAAGCACAAATACAATAGGTAGAATGTAGGAAAACAGATTATAAAGGAATAGGAACATGACTGAATACAAGGTTATCGAAAAACACAGAGTAGTCTATGAGAAACAAGAACCGACATATTACTCAAAAATGCCGAAAATGGCGCTTGAAGAATTAACGCCCTACGAATTAGCACTCTATGCAAATTACAAGCAAACAGCTAGCGAGAATGGGGCGGCGTTCAAAAGCAATAAAACACTCTCCAAAGAATGCAAAATGAGCATCCGTATGATTCAAGAGTGTAGAAAGTCCCTTGAGACCAAAGGCTTTATCCATTGTACTTACGAATCGAATGAGCAAGGCGTAGTTACATCATCCGTGATTGTACAAATTGTGGACATTTGGGAACTAAACCATAAGCGCTATTCCAAGAAAGACCCCATGCAGGTGGTGCATACCCCCCATGCACATGATGCACACCCCCATGCAGGTGGTGCACCCAAAGAAGAACTTAATAATAAAGAACCAAAGAAAGAAAAAGATATTGCGCCTAAAGTCGCTAGCAATGGAAAAGCCTTACCCAAAGAAAAGAAACCTGCTGAGTATTTAGCTGATGCAATGGGTATAGCTTTAGTAAAGGCCGATTGGAGCAACTATACCAAAGTAGCCAAGACACTTAACGATTCAGGCGTTAGCTGTGATGAGTTCATTGGGTATGTCCTTGAAGTAAAGAAACAGGCGGCGGCGCAAAAGTGGGAGCTATCGGTCAATAGCCTTGTTTCAAACGGACGTGTCTCGAAATACATCACCCAGCGCGATGCTTACAAAGTAGCGCCTAAGCACCATAGCACTAACAACTCGCAAGACTTAACCGCCCAAGCCATGCATGAGATTTTGAAAGGTCAGAAGTCATGAACATGAAAGCATTTTCTATAGAGGCGTGGCAACAAACCGCCGATTACATCCTAGCCCCATTGGTTGCCGAGGAAGGGCTTGGTTTGGGGCACTCTCATTACTGGAAAACGGTAGAAAACCAAGTCTTGGCGATGCACTTTCCAGAGGGGCAGTGGAAAACGGTTTATTTAGCCCTTCAAGACTTAATTATCAGCCAAAGGGCTATTCACATGACAACCCTACAGAATGCGCTATATGGGCAAGTATCGCCTGAATATATCGCGATTCTATTCACACTCTGCCAGAAGAATAGCACGCTGCTCAATGGGGTATTCGATGCCAACCTAGCTACCCTGCGTAACTTTGGGGAACGCAACTACGCCATAGGCAAGCTTAACGCTGGCATTAGCGCGCTCACAGCAGGGGATAAGCGTGGGCAAGAGGGGGTTATCTCGGATACAATCGCTAGCCTCATGACTAGCGGCGCTGAAACCATTCAAGGCGAAACAGCCGAGAGTATGGCGAATGACTTTGAAAGCTTTATGAACGATGCCCCACAACGCACAATCAAGACGAATGTGGATATTGTGGATTACTGGACGGGCGGTATTGCAGTTGGGGAATTTATGGCAATCGTGGGTGCGATGAAACAGCGCAAAACCACGCTGTTACTCAATATGCTAATTAACATGGCACGACAAGGGCATAGCTGTAGCTTGATGATGTTTGAAAGCAATAAGCGCATGATTAACGCCGCAATTGTCGCCATGCTTGGTGTTGAATGGGTTTGGAATATGGGCTACTACGGCAAAGCAGATTGCAACGCCAACGGGGTGATTACAGGCAACTGCGAACAGATTTGGGTAAAGTCCTTAGTCAAGCTCCAAAAGAACTTTTTCACATTAGGCCGTTATCGCGCTGAAGCTGTGCGTTATGGCATTAGCGAACTCAAGAAACTAGAAAGCAATTTGCGGATATATGATAGAAGTAAAGACGGCGGCGCGCTCACAGATACCGCTAGCGCCTACCGTTTGGCGCTTCGAGACAAGGCGCTTTATGACACCGAATTTCTAGCGCTAGACCATGCACAACGCATTGCTGAGGAGGGGAAAACCGATTATGAAATTCTTCTAAAAGTAGTGCCATTCATGGAAGCCCTAGCGCGGCGCGAAGATATTGCAGTTTGCCTGCTCGCCCAACTTGCTACCGACAAGGCCGAGGGCACAGGGGATAGTCATTTTAGTGGAGTAAGAGGTGGGGCAAAATTGGATGAAGCTGTCGATTCGATGTTTAGTATTGTATATAGGGGTAAATCGGAAAACGGGCGCTATCCCAACGATGTACTCAAGATTACAGCACAGCAATCGCGCTATGGGGATGGTGGGGCAGGCACAAGCGCTTTTGTAGCAATTGACCCTAATTCGGGATGGTTCCCACACGGCGGCAAAAAGTTAAGCGCTGTGCATCAAGACGGGGGCAATGTTTTGTTTCCTGATACGCGTAAGCCCTCCGATTATGTTAGCAGCAAGTATGACGAAAGTGAGGACTAAGTGAATACGCCGTCTAAGTTTTTTCAAGAGTTATACCGTAGCGTCACGCATGGCTATGCCGAAATTCGCTTGCTACATCACACAGGCGATATTAGCCTAGCTAAGAAAATCTATCGCCCTGCTATGAGTATTCATGAATGCAATTTTGATTACCTAACTGAGATGAATGAACAGGGCTACCATATCTATCATCGTGTCAATATCTCAGAAAAACCGCAAAGCAAGAAAGCGGATATAAGCCAAGTAGTCGCGCTATGGCTTGAGATTGACAATAACGATAGCAGCATCGAGGAACGCTTGATTGAATACCACTTTCCGCCAACTGCTGTGATTCACAGCGGTTCAGGATACCATGCTTATTGGTTGCTAAAAGAACCTCAAATCATTGATAGTCAACGGGCGCTTTTGGAACTGGAGCGCACGCTAGAGGGCATGATTTTAGATTGGGGTGCGGATAGTGGGGCAGATAAGCACACGAAAGATATAACGCGCATTCTGAGAACGCCGCATTTTTACAATATCAAAGCGAAATATGCCCCAGATTATCCCCAAGCACGCATTGTTTGGTATGACGATTCACAGGGGGATAGGTATAAGTTTGCCCACTTGCACAAGCGCTATGCCCCTTTAGGCGCGCCAATTACACCCCCTATCCGCCGCGCATTGCCTGTGCTAAACCGCAATGATAAGCCCAAATGGATACAAAACTATCTCGAAACAGGGGAAGGTGAGGGCAACCGTAACCAGCGCTTATTCGTTGTAGCGCGTTGGTTCTGCGATGTTGGCAACAAATCGGCTGAAGTAGAGCAAGATTTAATTAGTCGGGCGCTCGCTGATGGGCTTTCCCAAGCGGAGGCTGTAGCAACAATCCGCAGCGCATGGGCACAAGCGCCAAACCCTGCCAACAGTTTACCTAGTCACATGAGGCGCATTATTAGCTTAGAGGATAACGAATAGGGGATAGCATGAAAACAATTGAAATGTACACCGATGGCGCGGCTATTAGCAATCCGAACGGTTTTGCAGGCGCTGGCATTGTCTTATTGTATAATGGCGTAAAGAAAGAATTTGCCATTCCATTAGGGATTAATAGCAACTTTCGGGCGGAACTATGCGCGATTATCGAGGGGCTAAAGCTTTTGAAAGAACCTTGTACCGTTCACTTATTCTCGGATGCACAAGTGGTTATTGATATCATCAACGGGGATAAGCAGGCAAGCTCTAATCTGGACTTATGGAAAGATTATCGCTTTGCAAGTTCTGAGCATAAGGTTATCGCTACGTGGATACGCAAAGACTCGAATGAGTGGAATAAGGTAGCACACAAGTTAGCTAATCAAGCCGCATATTCACAGAGATAAAGGAAAATGAACATGGCAGAATTTTACTATAGCGAAACAGGTTGGTATATCACAGATAATCACGGCAAAACTATCAGCCCATTCGTAATCGGGGAAACGATTAAGCACCGACTCAAACATGGCGATGGCAAGCTAATCGAATTGACAATTGAAACTATATTCAATGCAGGCGTTTCGGCTGATATTTACTCAATTCCTTTTGAACGCTTGTTTGAGGAAAACCCTCGCCCATTATCGCGCAAGGATTTTCTTAAGCAGGTGGATAAGTTTCTTGAGATAGCCAAGCAATAGCTTGCGCCAATCGCCAATCCGCGCTATGCTTAACACAATGACCGATAGCATACGCGCCTTAATAATCAAACGGTGTCTGTAGATAGCTCTTTGTCTGGCATTATACGAATTAAAGCCTTGTGTCGCTTACGCAAGGCTTTTTTGTTGCAAGTAGCAGAAAACAAAAGCGGCCTAGTTATTCGCTAGACCGCTTTTGCACAGGAAGGAAGTTTATGCGTCAATCGTTTACTCAATTACAGAATAAGGCTAAAACACGGGACTGTCAAGTTTTGCGGCTTTAAGCGCTTCTAGCTCCAACTTTGCACTCGCAATTTCCAATTCTGCGTTAGCGATTATCTTATCCAAGTCAGCCTCAGATACGGTAATTGATACACTCCCGTTCCACCGAACCACGAATTGCTTAGGTGGGGGTGGGGGCGTTTCAGTATGCTTGAACTCGAAAGCTAGGGTATCTGCTACCCAACCTTGTCTCAAAACACCGTAGGATACAACCTCAATCATGTACCAGTTATAGCCCTCAAAAGGCTTGTACTCTTTGGATAGCATACAATCTGTCCACGTTTGCGGAATAACGCCAATTACGCCCTCATTTGGCTTGCTACGAATATTGCTCCCTGTGATGCTTCTTACTTGTGCTGGATATAGAGTAAAGCTGGGGAATGTAGGCTCAGGGGTAGGCGTAGGAACGGGCGTAGGCGTGGCATATACCTCAGTGTTAATCATGCCTAGCAGGTTCTTACGGAATAGTTCAAATTCTGGCCTATCGAAATTGCTTCCAGCATGTTTGTGTGTGCCATCGGGCTTGCCATCGTAGCCGTAGCCCCATTGTGCATTCAGCGCAAAGATACACGCGCCTTTGAATGCGCTGTGGTAAAAGATATTTTTACGGGCGTGACGGAATAGGGCATATAGGGAATGTTGGAAGTCTAGCCCCTCGGCACTAAAGAACTCAGTCAAGTAACGTTCCCAACATTGCACGCCGCGAGGGTCACGCATAAAAGCATCTATGCCATACTTAGCGCGCCATGCTTCTTTAAGCTGTGGATTTTGCCCAAGCACGTTATCCACTAAGCATTCAGTGAGATAGATTTCAGGCGTAAAGCCTAAAGCCTCACAAGCTTGGATAATGCGGTAAGGTTCTGCGAGAAGCCAACCGCCATGACTTATAGGCCAGCGTTCATCTTTCATGTAGGCACGCGCTTTTTTAGCATCTAGCACGATGTCTAGCGGCGCTGTTTCGCCAGCTTCAAACGGAATCGCTCCATAGCTGTGGTAGCTAATCGCCTGCTTGTATTCCTTAAGCGCAAGCCATAACGGGCGGTATATTGTGGGGACGGTTTTTTCTGGTAGGCTCCCGACTGAGAACGCGCCGATTGCTAGCTTAATACCTGCATTCGCGGCGGCTTCTACCATGTCGAGACAGCGCTCGACATAAACCTGAGATGTTAGGTCATCCCCACTACCTATCTGCGGCTCATTTACAGGGTCATCAAAGACAACGCGCTTACACAATTCTGTGCCTAGCTGTGTCCGTACCCACGCCCAGTTTCTCTGATATTCTACCGCGCTAGGGTAGGCGGAAAAGTCACCTTCCAATCTGCTGAATACGCGCACGATTAGCGTGATATTGGGTAGGGCATTGAGATAGCGCTTGATGTTGTCTATATCGCCAATTTTGAGGAATGGCGTGGTGTTGTCTACCATGATTAAGTGGGTATGCGCCCGACTATCGCGCATGGCTTGGACAATACGTTCAAAGCTTAAGCTGCTTGTGTCACAGTTCCATCCGAACTCCATTGAATAACCTTTCTTTTTAGCTACTAGTATAGCTTAAGAAAGCAAAAAGAGCGCTACCCCTTTGAAAAGTGCGCTCTTTCGCCGAATATTATTGGCAACCAAGTGAATTTGTCAGTTACTTGATTGGTTTTATTATACCTAAAATTCTAATTTTGTGCTATAATAATACAAGGCTAGTGCATCGAACACGAACGGGGCGGAATCCATCACCGCCCTTGCCCAAACTCTAAAATGATGGAAAGGCGAAAGATGGAATCGCAATGAACAAACCCTCTAAGAATCAGCTAGAACTCTTTTCTTTAGTCCCCTATACCCGTGACCGCGCCGCCGCTACAGTGGTAAAACCAGCGCCGTTACAGACCGCCGAAAAATTCAACTTTGCACTACAGCACTATGCTCCTATCGAATCAGGGCAAGAATACCAATACGCCATTCTTGATTGGATAACAGGGTTAACGGGTGATTCCCAGCGACAAGCTACAAAGTCATGGGGCAATATGAAAAATCAGTTGTCCATTTCAATCGGACAACTGGACTATCTCGCCTCTGATGGCAAAACCTACCAATCGGATTATACCAACGCCAAAGGCTTGTACATGGTTGCTCAGTCTTTGCGCGTGACTACAGCACGTCCTCAACTTAAAGAAATTCGGAATTTTCTAGCCTCTAGCGCCGCATGGGTAGAACTGATAGCCCGTGACCGCGCCGCCGCTACAGTGGCAGTAAAGCAGCTTTCTAAGCGCCATGCTATTCGTGAGGAAGGCGTGAAAAAGCGCAAAGTCTTTACCAAGACAGCACAAGAAACCCATATCACAGGCAAACCACGTTACGACATTTTGACGAATGTCATTTATCACAAGATAGGGCGAACTGTTAGCGAACAATACGCGGCGCGTGAAATTGCCGATTTATTAGGGCTAACAGATAAGGAAACTAAACGGATGCGCGATTTCTTCAATCCCCTGCTAGATAGCGCGATTAGCATGGCAGAGGAAGCGTCTACATTGAGAATGCAAACATCGGGGCGCAAGCTATCCACAGATGAACAGATTGCCATTGTAAAGCAATGTGCTCGCACCGTTGCCCCTGTTGCGTGGGAATTGGCAAATATGGCAGGCGTTGACTTGGTAACGAATCAGCCTTTACTCGGAAAGGGGCAATAATGGCAGAGCAATTAGAGCGCCGCGCTAAGTGGTGGTTTATGTATCAAAACCCAACGCCCTCCAGTATCGAGATTTACACCGAGAACGAAGACTGGGAAGCGCTTAGGGATGATATAAAGCCGATGCGCTACGATGGTTACAATTATGCCAGAAATTGCGCGCTGTTTATTGGGTGCAAGTTTGCGGAAAGTTCCGAGCTTGAAGATATGCTAAAGACAGTCAAGATGCTGGCAAAGTGGAAACGTAGTCACGAAGAAAAATCTTAAGCGCCAAAAACTAAGGTAATTCTGAGTTATCCGCTTGGGTAACTCTTTTGTTCAATTAAGCGAAGGGGATATGCAAGATGAGAACGCAGCAAGAAATTATCAAGCGGATTGAAGAAATAAAAGACGGGGATTTTTTCGGCTTTGAAACGAGCGATTTAATCAATTACCTTGATTTTGAAACAGCGAAGCCTTTTCTCAAGGACACGGCAACGCCTGAATCGTGGCAAAGCGCAAGAGAAGAAAACGGTACAATTGGGGATACATACGAATGCGCGAAAAAAGAACTTATCGAATACATGCCCTTCGCATGGGATAAGGCTAACGATTGCCGAGGCTTAAGCGCGGCTAGAAGTCTTAATCATTTTTCCGCTTGGCTTTGGCTAATGGGTGAAGACGCAATGGTGAGAAACATAAAAGCAGGCTATAGCTATTATGGCAAGCCTCACCTTGTTATGATTTGTGAAAAATTCGGTATTGATTGGAAATCGCTGGATAATGGCGCATGGGTTAATGATGAGAGCGATGAAGCAGCAACAGCCGAAGAAGTTTTGAATAAGAGATAAGCATCGTGAACGGGGCTACTTGTTAGCCCCACTAAAGGAGTAGGGGAATGCCAACATACGTTACGCGCAAAGGTAAGCTAATTGCTGAGATAAAAGAGGAATACGGGGATAACAAAGACGGGATTATCCTAGCACAGGCTGCGCGGATTGAAGCGCTTAATCAGGCCGTAGCGCAAGCCAAGCAAGCGCTTGATAATGGCGATATTGTAGAGGCGCTGAATATCTTAGATGAAGTGGAAAGGGAGGCGGAATGAGTGAAACTGAGAAGTACATCGCAATTGGTTCTCTCGCTGGCACTTGTACCGTATGGGCTAGCTATCTAGTTGTCGAGGCGCTTGGGATTACACCGAACTTAACCATACTTGCCATCACACAAAGCGCCTACTGGGGCTTGCGCCTATGGTGGCATTATCAGACGAATAAAGAAAAGAGGAAGAATGATGAAAAGCCATAGTGAATACTACGCAGATTGGGAACGTTATTTCGATGAATGCGAGAAAGAGGGCTTACCAGAGCGAGAGGTTTTAGGCGCTGGTGAGTGGGTAGAATTGCAGATAGAAAAGGACTTTTTGGCGTTAGAAGCAGAGAACGCGCTACTCAAGCAAGAACTAGCCTTCCTTGCGCGCTTGGATATAGAGGTATCGCGTTGGAACGCGGCGCAAACGGGCAAGCCTAACAGCTTACCAAAGCTTAACGAGATAGCGGAAATAGAGGAACGAATCTTGAGTATGGTATTGACTGAGAGGGCAGGGAAATGAGTACAGATGATTTTGCAGAGCGCGGTATTGATTACGATTTGAAAGCCGCAATTGAATATAATGAAAATCCGTTCACAGTTGAGGATATCGAAAAAGTCTTTGCGGTCTACGAAGGCGAAAACGATGGCCCGTCATGGCATTGGGTATTAGGGCTTAAGGATAAGCGCTTATTCTATCTTGTTGGCGGCTGTGATTACACAGGTTGGGATTGCCAATCGTGGCTGAGTGCCGAAGAAATCCAAGACTTTTCAGTGATAGGAGGGCTTGTCGATAATGACGGAGTTCACAGCGTTCTTTTGCCGCAATTGGAGGGGATTAAGCTTGAGACATGGCGCGAAAGAACCGATAAGCTAATAGGTGATGTTGATATTATTGACTTGGACGGGGCGCTATGACCGCCCCAATTCTTGACTTTCAATCGGAAACCTACGCCCGTCTATACGCCGCATATCAGGCCGCGCACGAAGCGACTAAAGAAGCTTGGCAGAATGAAGTAAAGGCGGCGCTGGCATTGCAAGATAGCAAGTCATGGTTAGGGCTTGCGCCTACATGGAACGAATATTGCCTAAAGTACATGCCTTACACAGCGTCCAGCTATCGCGCCATGAAAGTAGAACTACCGCTATCGGAAGTGATTAGCGCTGTAACCACAGCGCAATTGACAACACATGAGACGCGCCAAATACGGGAGCAATTCCAAGAGATAGTAGCATCAGAAGATAGGCGCTTAATCCCCGAATTGTGGGGTATCTGCTACGCTTATGACGAGAAGGTAGTACCGCGCCGCGATGTGATGAAAGCCGCCTACGAACTGCTTAAAGAGGAACGTGATAACGATTCAATTAGCTTCGAGGGTATGACGCATAACGTTAAGGATATGGCGCGCAAAATAGCGATTAAAGACGCTGTACTCAATAACATCCAAGCGCATAGCAAGCCAAGCCTAAAATTGACTTTACAAACCACAGGTGGCTTATTGCAGGAACTAGGCGCTATCTTGCCTAAAGGCGCTATCTTGCCCGAACTAGGGCAGCAAGTTACGTTACTATTCGCCAAAAGGGAGGGGTAGGAAAATGATTATCGGATACATCAAACTCAAGGATTGTAAAGCAGGGCAATTAGTACGTTTGCGCGATGGCACTTATATCGTGACAACGGAATACCGTACTTTTAACAGTGGGGCAGGGCTTACCCAAGACTCTTATCTTCTTGAAAGTGGCGAGTGCTTTCATGCTGGTAAAGAACGCGCTAACGATTGGGTTGCTATTATTGATATGAACTACATTGAAGTGAATGTAGCCCATGATGCCGATTATCCGCCCGACCCTAATGCGCCAATGGCGGCAGAGGAATATCGTGAAACCAAGTGAAATCAATCCGCTATTTGACGATAGCGAAGTAACCGAGGAACAAATCAAACGGGCGCGGCGCTTAATTGCAAAGCTTGAGTTGAAAGACGCGGCAAAAGATTATCATGCCAATATGCGGAATATTGACTACACAGTCCCTAGCGATTCGGGCTATCGCAAGCGCCAAAGTGAATTAGGCACACGGATTATAGAATTAGTCTTGGAATTGTTTCCAGAGGAATGAGAGATGGCAGATAAAAAGCGCAATATAGGGATTGTAGGCGCTCCAGATAGCGGTGTTAGCGAAGTCTTTGCGGCTATTCTTCGGCATAGTTATACGCCTTCGCCTTGGGTGGGGGCAATGATACCTGATGCCTCCAATATAGATTTGGGCGAATATGGAGATAGCGCGCCAGAGTCCTACAACCCAAAGAAGCGCGATAAGCTAGATGTATTCGATAAGGGCCAAGATGCCAGCAAAGAAGAAAGCTGAAGCTGTGCAAGGCTGGCATAAAGACAGCAAAACCTACAAAAGCGGTTGCCTCATGTACCGCCTGCTGTATGACGGGGAATGCATCGTAGAAGCCAACGAAGAAAGCACAATTGATTATCTGCTAGCAAAACGAAAGGGCGCTGAATAGGCGCTTTTTTGTATCTAGGCAATAGGGGTATTTTTGCTATAATAGAACTATCGAAAATAAAAACGCCCCGTTGGAAGGGCGTTCAATCTGCAATTAAGCAGGGAAAGCAATACTATGTCTACAGGCAATGATACCACAAGTAAAGATAGAAAAGATATGGAGGAGATAAGAGTCGTACATCCTTTAGTGGCTAGATGGCTTACACAAAACGGATACACCTACGTTCATGAATATAAAATGCCTGATTACGGGCGCGTTGATTTTTACGCGACTCATTCCGATGGGCACACACTTCTAGTTGAAGCAAAATTCTATGACGATTGTGTATCCGCAATGTTTCAGATTTTTGGATATGGCGTTCAAATATCGAGTGCAAAGCTTGCGATTGCTGCCCCGTCATTGTCTTTACGAACAAAAGAATTGGCACAAAAATACAATATCCTTGCAATTGAAGTAGGAGTTGAAACCCCAGAGAACTTAGCTATCGAAACAGAAAAGCTGAAATTAGCTGACGAGGCTTATAAAGCGCAGAAACCCAATCGCAAACGTGAATCAGGGGTGTATAGCCAAGAGCAGGTTGATTATGTACGGGCGAAATATCCTGAACTTAGCAATGCTTCCGCTGATTATGTTATTAAACACCATATCATGACACTTGACCCTAGTATCCCACAAAACAAGGCAGGTGGGCGAAAGGTTTACAAAAACATCTAATTAATTGACAATTGCCTAGATATTTGCTATTATCTAGGCAAGCTTAGACTAAGGATTAAGAATGAAAAACAAAGCCGCATTATGGTTATCTCCCGAACAAGTTGCCTACTTTGAACAAGAGTTAGGCCAAGCCGATAGCGCCACATTCAAAGCGCTCCTATTACAATTGTTCCCTGATATGCCGAAGGATAAGCAATCAGGGAATCCGAACTTTGGCAAGGAATTGCCTAGACAAAAGGCTTGACAATTGCCTAGATAATAGAGTATAATTCTTTATATAGACAGCAGACAAGCACACGGAGAAACACAATGAACCGCAAAGCCCTAGCAATTCTCGAAAAAGTAACAGCCCGTCAAGCGCAAGAAGTTAATGTAGGTGATTTGGTTATCGCCAGCCCTGACGGTGCATCATTCGTGAATGCTTACGTTTACGAAATTCACAATGACTACATCGTGTTTCAATCGATGCGCGGTAATGTTCTCTTTGATTGCGAACGCGTCTTAGCCGAGCAAGTTACCGTCTTGATTGAAAAGTTTGAGAATACCCCTAAAGCCCAATTGGTTGCCGAAATTCTGGCGATGGTAGGGGCGGCCTAATGAGTAAGTATATCTCGCGCCGCCACGCATTAGCCGCAATTGCCCGTGAGCTTGGCGAACTTCGTGGTAATTCCGATGGCACAGCAACCCCTACAGCTTGGGTTTACCGCGCTGATAGTGACCTTTCGATGAAAGAATGCCGTGAATGGTCATGGCAATACCGTGAGCAAGGTTTTCAGGCAATTGACCATGCAGCTTGGGAAGCTCGTGAGCTTGCATGGATGCAAAGAACAGGACGTGTTTAATGGTTAAGTTTATCAATTTACCAGAGTACGAAGAGAATCGCCGCCGCATGGCGATTAGCCCTTATGTTAAGCACCAACGCAACGAGCGCCGCGCCTTATGGTGGTTTTGCCATATCCGCCTGCGCCTGCGCGCTGGTAGCAAGCATGGGCAATTGTGGTTATCCCGATACGGGGCATTGTTTGGAATGGGCGAATATTACCGCCTGCTACAAGACTTGATTAACGAAGCGGCCTAAGTAGGCCAAAAGAGGATGAGAGAATGAACGCAAAGCAAAAACAATCTGAGCTTTACAAATACACCGAGTATGTTCTTGGTTCAAACAAAACTTCTCAATATGTGTGGCGACTTCGAGGCGTAGAAATTTCTGCAAGCTCGTCATTTGCAAAGGCGACTAACGCGGCTTATGAACATTACCTTGATGCTTCGAACAAAGAATCCGAAGCGCACTACGAAGATTTGACGCGTACTTTTCTTGGTTCGGACGAAGAACCAAGCGAAGATGATTTGCAAGCCCAACTCGAAAAAGCGCAAGCCGACTTAGCCGCCGCGCAAGCTGAAATTGGCACGCTACGCCTTGAAAATCTCGCTTTGTCCCGTCAAGTTGAAACTCTGCAATTTGATGACAAGATTGCCGATGAAGCGATTGAAGGCTTGGACACAGAGAACAAGGCGCTTAAGGCTGCGAATGCACGCTACAAAGACGGGATTAAAGGCATTGAGGACTACTGCAATCGCGTGATTGAAACGAATGGGATTTACAACGAATACCCATATCTCGCCCGTGTGGATATGTGCCGTGAATTTCTCAAGAAATTGGATGCTATCAAGCCTGCATCCAAATCCGATGAACTGTTCAAGTTCAACACACGAGATGGGGCAATCTAATGGGTATCCGAAGCATTATCCGTAAGCGACTTATTGGGGAAGGTGTGCCAAGCACACTAGCTGATGAACTCGCCGACATTATTTTGCCAACAGTCACGGCAGAGAATTTGTACGAATCCGCGCCGCTTTTGGCATTAGATGATTTACTTTTTGAGGTTGTGGGGATTTGGAAATCCGAAGGCGCTAACTGCCTTGCAACTGTTCGCAGTATCTTAATCTAGGGAGACGAGAGAATGAAAAACAACTTACGCCCAAGTCTTGAGTTATGGAATCAGGCGCAAACCTCATTTGAGGACATTATGACATTCGTCAACGAAGGCAATAGCAGCTTGGAAGATAAGGCCGCACGGGTAGCGGAATATCCTGCTACTTTCGACTTCGCCCCTAGCCTTGCGCGCAAATTGTGTGAAGCGCTCGAAGTCCAGAACTTGCTGGCACGCTATCCGCAATTCAGCCTTGCCACACCGCGCTATTATCATGGCGGCAAAGTCTTTTTTATGCACGAAATAGATACGACTTTTAGTGAACCTTTGCAACTGTATACCAAGTCGGGTTACTACACCGATGCCGAAACAGGTATTCGTTACCTGCTAGAGGGGCAATCGTGGGAACGTCAAAACCGCATTAACATGGAAGCGTATCTTGACGGGGTATTGGTTCACAAGACTGATTTTCTCAAGTATACCGATAGTTTAACAGGCATGGGGCGCTATCAGAGTAGTAGCCAATTGATTGCCAGCGCGTTTAATCGTGCTGAAACTGCCTTATTCGCCAAGCTAGGGTTAATCCCATTCTGATTATCAATTGCCCCGTAATTGGGGCTTATTCATTTTGAGGAGATAGGCAATGAGTGAAAAGCGCGAGATGAGAGATGATTTCAATAATCCTGAATACCTTATTGATACCCCATCGGGGCAAGCTTTTAATCTTTCTAAGTGGGTACGCGAAAACGAGCCGCAAGCAGAACATCAATTCAAGGTAGGGGATATTGTAGCGCTTACCATTATCACGCAAATTGAGAAGCTAACACGCGATTGCGATGGCACGCCGCTATATGTGCTTGAAGTGCGCGGTGGCGGTTGGAATGAAGACTCACTTCGTCTGGCAACTGGGCAAGAAAAAGAAGATAACCTTTATTAGTGAGGACACAGTGAAAAAGAAGCCTAAACGAGACAAGCAAGCTAAGAGTATCCGTGAATTGCAATTAGACCGTTATCGCCTTGTCAATAAGCGTAGTAATGCCCTCATGCGGCAAGTTGAGGCGGTTGAGGATGATAACTCGCAAGCGGTTGCAGAGTACAGTCGATTAATTAGCGACTTCAATACTGAGATAGACAAGTTGAGTAAAGAGATTAAGGATAGGGGGCAAACACAAACGTCGCTTCCAAACGGAGGCGCTTTTGTTTGCAGCAAAACTTGTGATAGAATGAGAATTGAGAGAGAAACCTATGGCTAGTGAATAACCCATGACTACCCCACGAAAAATTTGCAATGGACACAAAACCGATGGCAGTCCCTGTACATCGCCATTCCCTATGGCTAATGGCAAGTGCAGAGCGCACGGCGGTGCTACCCCAAGAGGCGTAGATAGCCCTCACTTCAAAACAGGCAAGCATAGCCTCTACTATCTGCCTACCAAGCTTAAGGCCATAGCGGAGAGTATCCCTGCCGAATTTGACAAAGATGTTTTGGCGCGCAATACGCTGCTCACCGAAGCATTCATACGCCAAAAGCTTGAACAATTGGAAGATGCGCCTGATTCCCGTGAGGCATGGGAAGGCTTGCGTAGTGATTTGGATAAGCTGATAGAAGCCTTCTCGAATGAGGATTATGGCAAGGTAGCTATTCGCTTGGATAGAATTAGCCGCCTTGTCGATGAGCGCATTTTGTATCACATGGGAGTAAGTGAGATACGCCGTGATTTGGCAGAGCAAAGAGCTAATCAGAAGGCGATAGCCGATATTGAGTTCAAGGGACAAAATGCTATCCCAGTCTCGCAACTAGTTAAGTTTCTTTTGTCGATTACAGAGTTAGCAGGCGCGATTATCAGCAATCCAAAGGAACGATATGCTTTGTTTGACGGTATTGATAAGCTAATTGGCAATCCTGTGAGCAATGCAATTGTGGTGGATGAGAATGCAGATTAATTCGGGCTTAGAAGCGCTGGCGAAAGCATGGCAGGACGTAAAACCGCACATTAATCCTGCCAACGATGCTCCTGCGCCCTATACAAAGGAATGGAATCCGCTTGCCTTCATTCAAAACTATTTCTATACCTACGATACTGAAGATATTCTAGGCTTGCATCCTAGCCAGCTATACCCACTGCAAGAAGCATTGGCACGTTTGCCAGATGGCAGATTTAAGTATCATACGGTGCTATGGAGTTGGCCTAAGAAGTCAGCTAAAAGTACAATCGTTGCCGCCGTAGTCGATTACTGTTGTCTCTTTAAGCCTAAGAGTAGTTGGAAACTTATCGGCAATGACTTAAAGCAGGCAGATAGTCGCGTGGGGCATTACTTGCGAGAGAATATCCGCATTGGGGCAAGGAAAGGCTATGCAGGCCAAGCGAATGACGGTTTAGCGATGCAGGCGATACGACAAGCGACTAAGATAAGCGCAAGCAACTACAAGATTGTCTATCCCAACGCCTCGCAGATTGAAATGATTCCAATCGACCCCCAAGGTGAGGCTGGGGCGAATGATGACGGGATTGTATTCTCAGAGTTATGGGGATGGCGGCATAAATCGCATGAGGCTATGTGGACTGAGATGACCATTAGCCCCAATCGCTACGGTTATGCCCAACGCTGGATAGATACCTACGCAGGCTTTACAGGTGAAAGTCTGGTTTTAGAGCGCTTGTATGAGTCGGTGGTGAAAGAAAGCAACCGCCTTGATATGCCGCACAATGCCGAATGCTATACCGCTAATGGGGTATTCTGCTGCTGGGTGACTCAGCAACTACTCCCTTGGCAACAAATCCCCGAATACTATGAGAGCGAAAAAGCCGATAAACACCCTGCCGAATATGCCCGTATTCATGAGAACAGGTGGACACAATCCGAACAGAGCTTTATTGACATTGCTTATTGGGATGCGTGTGCGGATACGCGCCCTTCAGAAGACGGCGGTATTTTGAAACATCAACAGCATGACGAGGTGATTATCGCGCTAGATGCTGCTGTAACAAGTGATTGTTTTGCGATGGTAGCGTTATCCAGAGATAGGCGATTCCCACCAAAATATGACAGCAATGGAGAACAGATTAGCCCTGAACATTTTGTTAGGCGTTATGCCCGTGCATGGTATCCGCCCAAGGGGGGTAAGATAGCGTTTGATGGTGAGGATAGCCCTAAGTCTGAGCTTAAGCGCCTGATTGCCGAGCATAATGTCTATTGCGTCACCTATGACCCTTATCAATTGGAGTTCTTTGCAATGGAATGCTCACAGGAGCTTGATACATGGTTTGAGGAGTTTCCGCAAGGCACACAGCGCGAAATAGCGGATAAGTTCTTATTCGATGTTATTCGAGAGGGAAGGTTGGCCCATCATGGTACAGATGGCGAATTGAGAGCCCACATTCTCAATTCGGGCGTTAAAATCATTGGGGAAGATAAGCGCCTACGTATCATAAAGAAGAATGAAACCAGAAAGATAGATTTGAATGTGGCAATGTCAATGGCCTGCTATCAGGCATCAAAGGTATTGCCCAAGTAATTTTACAAAATCTAGCAATCATGCTATGCTTAAGCAACTCTCATTCCCCCTCACGATAGGGTTTAGGCATCGGCTTAAGCCCTTTGGCGGAAAACTCCCCCTTATGCCCCATGTACGGCTCATTGTCTAATAATTCATTTGAGGCTAACAATGAGTGGAATACACGTATTAGGTGCAGGGGATTATGAAAGCCTACTTGGAGCATTTCAGCAGGCACAGATTAACGCTATTCAGCAGCTTAATAGCTCAGTTGGTATTAAGCGCAGCGCCAAACTAACAGGCACAGTTGCCAATGGCGCAGGCGTAGGGGAAATCGAAAACTTTGTATCCCCCTATGGATTTCTGATGCTACGTATCCCCAACTGCACAGGCATTGCAGGCAGTACATCCTTACGAATGCAATTAGGCATGGATGCATCAGATACCCTATGCCTCGTTTACGATATGACTTTGCAAAGCACGAACTTAGCAACCGTCCCAACATCGGGTACATTCCAGATTGTCATACCGCAAGCATTGGGATTCCAACGCGCTCAATTAGTTTTATCTGTGAATACAACGGGCGCAGTCGCTTATGAAATGTACGCTTGTGATTTGATGAGTGCTTAAACCGTGATAAACCATTTACAGGCGCGTTCTTATGGAAAGGCCATATAGATGCTTCCTAATCCACAAACGCTAGAGCGCGCGATACGCCGTAATTCCATTCAATCACGGGCCGTTAATCAGCCTGCTTTTAACGTGCCCGTTGGTGGATACATGCCAAGCGGCCTATATGATTCAGGCGCTTTGTTTCAAGTTGGTACTTTAATTGAGAAAATCCCTGAGTGGACAATTTACCCTGCGGCGCGTGACCGCGTCTTACGCATGTTTTACAAGTCCGAACCGATTGCCGCAGGTGCTATCTATTCGATGTCAGCCCGTCTAAAGTCATTGAATTATGTGCTAACAGGCGATGAAACGAAACATGAATATGTGCATACCCTTTTTGATAATGCCGATTATGGTAACGGCCTAAGAATACTGCTATCTAAGACAATTACGGATTTGTCCTGTCAAGATAACGGGGCTTTTTGGGAACTGGTTGGCATGGGTAACCCAGCAGGCGAACTCACAGGCGGTATTGTCATGGGTGTGAATTACCTTGACCCAGCGCAATGCTATCGCAGCTTTGACCCTGAATATCCTGTGTTTTATATTAATCCAATTAATGGTAGTCGCCATAAGCTGCATAAATCACGCGTGATTGCTTTCTCGAATATGCCACAACCGAATGAATTAGCGCGCGGCGTAGGCTTTAGCCCACTATCACGCGCTTTGTTATCGGTACAGCTTGCCAAAGGTATTCTACAATTCCGTTATGAGAAAACCACAGGCCAACGCAGACGGGCGATTGGTTATGGCACAGGCATGACCTCAGCCACGTTACGGCGTATGGTTCAGCAAGCGGAATTAGAAGACGAATCATCGGGCTTTGTCAATTTCGGCGGCGTGCCATTCTTCATGACACCCAAAGGCGAAGTGAAGCTAGACTTGCTAGACTTGGCTTCTATCCCTGACGGTTTTGACTTAAAGACTGAAACGGAAATCTATGTCTATTCACTAGCGCTTGCTTTCGGTGTGGATGCGCGTGAGTTCTGGCCTGCTACCCAAAGCGGTGCTACCAAAGGTGATGCTGCTATTCAGAACATGAAAGCACGCGGCAAAGGGCTGGCTGATTTAATTACCACGATTGAAGACGCGATTAATAAGCGTGTCATGCCAGAAGATGTTAGCTTTGAATTTGACTTTGTTGACGATGAACATGATACCGAAGTAGCTGAGGGCAATCGTATCCAAGTCGATTATCTGACAACGGTTAAGAATGCAGGCGGCCTATCAGATGCACAATATCAAGCACATTTGATTAAAGAAGGCGTGCTTGATGAAGAAATTCTTAAGGAAGCTGATAGCATTGCCATACTACCCAAGCCCGAAGAAGTGGCAGAGGCTAACCCAGCGCCCCCCACTTTGGAAGAAGCTTTAGCCGATAATGCAGGCGATATAACAGAAGAAAAAAGCATAAGCACCTATCGCAGTAGCTTACGTGCCTCCGCCGTTGCTTATCTTGAGGATACTGTCTCACAAGTGGGCTTTGTAGCACTCATGGATTCAACTGTACGCTTACATGTTCGAGAGGCATGGATAGGCGGCGCTGCTGAGGGCGGTTTGCGACAAGGTGATTTTACTGAAGAAGAAATCATGAGCCTTGAAACGCTTGTACGCAGTCAGCAAAGCTATGTCATGGGGGTAGCTGATTTCATTGCCACTGAGAAGCGCAAGGAAAAACCCGACTTCGTAGCAATCTTTGAACGCCTGAATTTGTGGGTTAATCAGTACGCTTATTTCTATAACTTAGGCTTGATGGCGAGCAAGACGAATCAGAAGCTCCAATGGCTTAGAGGAAAAACTAAGGCTGGATGTTTGACTTGTACCACCTACGATATGAAAATCTATCGCGCTTCTGTCTGGAAGAAGTACGCCCCGTTACCGCGTTCTAGGGAACTGGAATGCAAGGGCTATCAATGCCAGTGTGACTTATACCCGACAGATGAGCCTGCTACTAGAGGCACGCCTGCACGCATGAAAACACATGAGGGGCATAATCATGGTGAACATTAGGGGGAAAGCCTTTATTCCCAATACACCCAAAGACCCCAAGAATTTCTTAAAGGAACTCGAAAGGCGCTATGCCCGAATAGGTGAACAGATAAGGCGCGATTTCGAGAGAACGGTATCCACATGGGATAAGAAGCCTAAGTTTACTGTGAAGCGTATTCGCACAAGCACAGGCGCGATTACCTATGAAGCAGGAACGGATAACGAGATTTACGGTTATGTCACACTGGGAACTAAACCGCACATTATCCGAGCTAAGAACGCGCCGTTTCTATCCTTTCGTACAGGTGGAAGCCCAAAGACTACACCTAACTTATTGACAAGCAAAGCAGGATTTATAGGGGATGGATGGGCGAAGAAACAAGAGGTTCAGCATCCGGGGACTGAAGCGCGTAATTTTCACAAAATCATTGCCAAGCGCTTTCAGGATAAGGTAGTCAAGGAAAGCAATCAAGCGCTAAGAGGCTATTTAAGCGATAAGCAGAAAGTGAGATAGTGATGGAAGAGAATCAAGAACAAAAAGACGGGGAATACCCGATATTTACACTCAGTCAGGCTGAGGCGGAGTATACAACCGCAAGCACTAGCCCTGAGTTACAATGTGCAACCTGCCGCTTTTTTAGTGCTAGCGATAGCAGTTGCTATATTGTCCAGAATACGCCTTATCCCATTGTTTCAGGCGGTAGCTGTAAAATGCACATGCCTATCCCGATGCCTGCAATGGTAGAAGATGAGATGGGCGAAGCATCCGATATAGATATGGGCGAAATGGCGGCAAAACCCAAGCCCGCTTTTCTAAATGGCGATGATGAAGAAACGGACGAAAACCCTAAGCCTAAGAAAGCCCTAGATTTGCTGCAATCGGCAACGAACGCCATAAGCGGCCTACTGCCAACGCTATCGAAATGGCTTAATCCTGATATATCTGAAACACCCGAAACAAGCGGCTTTAAGGTTTTGGAAGATAACCGTTTCTTAGCCTTCTGGACAAACAATTTCAAAGACAAAGAAGCAGAAATCATCTCAGAATATGCCATTGATGAGTTTAACAATAAGGCCAATAGCGGCCTTATCCCCATGCCTGAACTCTGGTGGATGCACACAAAGGGAACGCGCCACGGGCAAGTCGAAAAGCTATTCCGTGTTGGGCACTTTGCGCTAGCAGTTGGGCGCTTCGATGCTGAAAGCACTAATCCGCTTGTGAAAATTTTCAAGCAGTGGTATGCTAAACAAAAAAACATCACCATGAGTCACGGCTTTTTCTACAAGCCGTCTCTAAAAACCAATGGCGTATATCATCACATACGCACCTACGAAATAAGCTCCCTTATCGCTGGTCGTGAAGCGAACCCGTATACCACATTTGAGGTAAATAAAATGTCTCTCATCACCGAGAATCAACGCGCTGATTTAGAGCGTGAATTTGGCAAAGATTTTGCCGAGCGCATTGTTAGCCAAGCTGAGGCACAAGGAAAAGCGCTTGAAAGCCAAGATATTGCATTCAAATCGCTTCCGAGTGGCTTCGGCGCTGAAACCTTGCTTGTATTGGGTGCTGTCAAGGTAGTCGAGGACGATGCTAAGAAAGCCAGCAATGAGGCTACAGACGTTGGCAATCGTCTAAATGGCGTAGAGCAGAAGATGGGCAATTATGCTGATTCAGTTATTCGCTTGACTGAAAAGGTTGACGAACTCACCAACTACCTGAAACAATTGACGAACATCCAACCGCCTGCTAGTCGTTCACCTTTGTCAACGATTAAAACCGATGACAAAGAAGCTAATTTCCTGCAAAAGAAGAATGAGGAACAGGGCAAAGCATTCGTGCCTATCCTTAGTCAGATGAAAGCAATGGGTGAGTTTGAGAATTTCACACCGCCCACTAATCCTGAGTAGTCACTCTTAAACGCGAAACGTGCCGCGCCTTGACCCAACTAACCAATGAGGCGCTTAACCATGTCACTGTTAGAACAATTTCAAAAAGAAGCAGGGGTACAAGCCCCGGCAATGCCTGCGATGCAACAGGCACAAAAGAATGACCCAACAGGCAGTCCTGTAGGGCCGTATAATCATGGGCAGAACGGGATTTTCTATCTGCCATACTCGAATAACCGTCTAGTCTCCACGCTCATCATGCCGCGCGGCGGTTTGATGGATGTTTTGCCTGTGCTGGATAGTGACCCCTACGAAAGCCCACAATCGAATATGTTTGGTGGGCGTGTCTATGATTATGACACCATCATGACGGGGTTAACGGCTGGCGATTTAGACGATTTCGATAACCAACCCACCACCGACTGCGCCGATGGCCCAGTGGGCGGTTTAGCCAAACTCTGTACGCAGATTAACACAATGGCGCGTTATCGCGGCGGCACACGCGAAGTTTCTTTGTTTCGCGCAGGCCAAGCCTATAACCGCCTTGACGAAATGTCACATAGTTTGCTGAACCAATCGGAAGCCTTGCGCGGCTTTTTCGGGATGCCTGAGAATATGCCAGCGCAAAACGATATTATCATGAATGAAGCGGCACGACGTATGTTTGAGGCGCTGGTATCCTTCCGCCGTATGTTTGCCCAACGCATCTGGATTGGTAGTCCTGCCAATAACAGTGGTGAAAAGCGCGATATTCTAGGGCTACAAACCCAAGTCAACACAGGTAAGAAAGATGTTTTCCAAAATATCCTCTGCCCTGCTGCTGATAGCATCGTGCGCAATTTCAATTTCAATGCTGCTGAGGGCGGCGGCGCGCTGGACATCGTTGATGAAATGGAAAGCATTGAATACGTCAACCAGATTAACGCTGATAGAATGGGGCTTGGCCCTGTTGATGGCGTGCTGGTCATGCGTGAAGAAATTTTCTATGCCCTCACCAACGTCTGGCCTGTGAAGCAGTATCAGGCCGTGATTGCGGCGCTAGCTGCTCAAAATGGTGGTGATAGAACTCGCATGACCATTGATGCAACGGGCGCGGCACGCGAACGTAATACTTTCCGCACAAGCAAGATGTTGCCCTTGAACGGCAAGATGTACCGCGTGGTGATTGATGACGGCATTCCCCAATTGAATAGCACCAACAGCGCAAGCGTGCCTGCTGGTAGCTATGCCAGTGATATTTACTTCATTCCAACAACTGTCATGGGCGGAATGCCTGCTACATTCTTCCAATATTTCAATCATGACAACCGTCAAGCACAAGGGCTATTGGAACGCATTCCGGGGAATAATAGTTTCACGTTTACGAGTGACGGCGGCTCGTTCCGTTGGTATATCAACTTCAAAAACGGTTGCTTGACACTCAATTTCGAGTTCAGCCCGTGGTTGAAGATGAAAGTACCTATGGTGGCTTGGCGTTTGACCAATGTTAAGGTTACACCGAACCTCATGGCGCGTGACTTTGACCCTGCTAGCAGCTACTTTGCAAATGGTGGCAGTATCGGCAATAACCAAAGTACGAATGAGGTTATTTACCCCGGATGGGCTGAAAGTTCGCAGAACATCTAAACGAGTTCTCGCCTTGGTTGAAGATGAAAGAGAGTGGCGCAAGCCCTCTCTTTTTGCTTTTCCTAAAACTCGTGTTATCATATCCATATCTATAATAGATAAGGTATCTAATGGACACGCCAACTATCTCAATTAAACGTGCCGAGTGGCGCGAAACAGTACAGCATTGCTTAGACGAAATTGACGCGATACTCCCCTCCCCTAATTGGGATTACATTATCTTTGGTGATGAGTCCCAAATCGACAGCTTTAAGCCCCTACCCCTAAAGAATATCAAGCTATCGGCTACGCTATTCATGGAAATGCCGCCTGAAGAAAAGGGGCGCATTGTGATATTGCCCCGTTCCTACAAAGTCACTGTGACTGACTACGATGAGAATGAGAATCCAATTGGCTTAAAAAAGATAGATAAGCCCGTTTCCTTTCTGGTATACCATGCCAAGCGTAACCCATTCGATGCGCCGCAATTCCGACTTGCCACGCCTTCTTATGCCTATTTAATTAAGATAGTTGAGGATGAAAACAATGAATGAATTTCCGAAGATAGCACTACTCGTTATCACCTATAAAAGACTCGAAGTTCTCCAGAGAACCTTAGAAGCCTTGCGCGAAAACTTGCATTATCCTGCCGATAAGTTGCATATCGTGGTATCAGACGATAGCACGGGCGGCGGCTACATCGGCAAAATCAAGAAATTGAAAGTGTTAAAAGGTTGGGGCGCTACTGTACATGTTTTAGAAACGCCTTCACGCTCAGGTTGGGGGGCGCATGTGAACATAGCCCATGCCCATATCATGGCGCATATTGACCCAGATTATATTTTTTTCTGCGAAGATGACTATGTACTAACAGAACCGATTGACTTGCGCGTTGGCGCGGCGCTTCTGGAAACACGGCCTAATATTGGCATGTTGCGCTATCGTGGTACGGCAGGCACGCATGTGATTTATCATCAATTCGAGACCGACATTAGCGATTATGTTCCCGATTATGATGAGAACGCAGGGCAATCGGTAGGCAAGTTATCTTATTTGCAACTAGATTCAGGTAGCCCGACATTGTACCTCTATTCACACGGGGCGCATTTGAAGCGCATGAAGCCCAAGCAGGGACACAAGGCATGGCATGAGCATTATCTGAATTACCCAGAGGGCTTAGTCCTCGGTCAAACTGAGGAAGCGGCGGCACACATCGCAAAAGATAGAATGAAACTTGACGGCGCGCCTGCGCTGGCGATTTTGCCTGCTTACATTCGCATGGTGTTTCAGCACATCGGAGAGAGCTATCAAGGTAGTAGCGATGATATTGGCGATAAGATAGAAGCATTAGGATAAGCGCTATAAACACAGCGCAATAGGAGAGAGAACAATGAAAACCTACGTATTTATTATCCTAGATATCGAGATAACAGTTCCGCCTTATCGAAAATATGTGATTGCCGAAAGTGAACACGCTAACAACGAAGAAGCAGGGCGCGTAGTTATCTTGCTAGAATCAACGGGCTTAAAAGTCATTTCCGTTTATCCTAAAGACGCTCAGGTGTTTCTCAAAAAGCGATAGGAGAGAAAAATGATTAACAATCAAGAAATCAAAGGCGACGCGCCGCTATCGCCTTACACATCGGTTCCGGGTTGGGAAACGGAAGCGGAGCAAGGCGTACTAATTACAGTAATGCAGGCCGTAGATGATTTTGAATGCTACCCAACTATTGTTGAAATCGGTAGCGAAAACGGCATGAGCGCAAGCATTTTTGCTAAGTATGGACATGAAAACAGTAGCAATATTGTTTGCATCGAAATTGACGAAAATGCGAACTTCTGGCATAACCTACAAGTGCTAGGGCTTGATAGAAACATTATCCCTATCTATGGCAATAGCGCCCAAATGGACTGGCAAGTTGAGGCCAAGCGAATTGAAGTCAAGCAAGCAATTGACTTACTCTTTATTGATGGTGACCATAGCTATAACGGGGCATTGGCCGACCTACGCAATTTCGCGCCTTTTGTTGCAAGCGGTGGCTACTTGCTTTTGCATGATTGCGCTTGTGAAACCAACAAACTCCCCCACAAGCAGCACAGAGACGTGAGTGAGGCGCTTAACGTCTGGTTGAAAGAAGCTGGCAAGGAACTCGGTTTTAAGTGTCTATTCACAGTCGATAGCTTGATGGTATTTCGGAGGATGGCATGAAACTTGATATAAACAACCCTCCGAAAGGGTTCAAAATTCACGCCTCAGATGGCATAGTCGTTTTAATCCCTGTTGAGGATTGCGTTATTGTAACCAATAAAGAAACCGTGCAAAAAACCAACGGCATATCTGTCGATGTTCCCAAAGGTGCTAGGTTTTCGCTCTTTTGCCTATATGGTATTAGCGAATTTCACGCGCAATCGAAACCGATTGAAAAACTTGAAACTCCTGAAGGCTTTTCTCCTTTTGGGGGGATTTGGTACTTTGATATTGACGATGTTGATATTGAAACATCATCCGAAATAGAAACCATTTATGAAGATATGAAAGCGGATAAGCTAGGAACGCACCTCTATGAGGGGCTAAAAACACAAAGCAATCAGATATTTTTTGTTGTGATAGAGCAGGAAGAAGGCAGTCGATATTACAACACACTTGAGATTGTCTCAACAAAAGAGGCCGCGATAAAGCTTATCGAAAACAAAAAGCAGTTTCAAGAAAAACATAACTATAAACCCCATAAATTCACATGGTACATGCATAATATTTGGGAGTTGGAATGAATCCTAAACCGCCGCAAGAATTACCCTATCAGGAGCAAGTCCAGTTCTCGCTTGAAGCTATGCCAGCATTTCGAGATAGCGATGAACCTTGTCAGGAAAACGATTGCGTTATTATCTTCATGCCACCACAAGGCACATTGTTAGCCGCCGCGCTTGGCTTTAGGAATTTCGGCTTTTTCATCGGACTTGTCATGTCCTTTGGCGCGCCATACGGCTTTGGAAAAGTCATGCACGTTGTGAATGGTACAGCATTCGTGTGGTATAGTACCTTCCCCACGCCAGAAGATACCGATATAGACACGGGAGTTATCTCACAAAATGGCAACTAAAAAAGTTTTCTCATCCCCCACGCCCTCACAAGCCAAGATGGATGATAGCAATTCAATTAACCAGATTGTTCTCAAGATGGCGGAACTACTACCAGAGCATGGGTGGGAAATTACAGAGGATAAAAGCAACGCTGATTTAATCGCCAGACACGCAGGGCAATCACACGATGGTAGCTATGATTGCGATGTGGCCCATTCACACGGCCTGCTCCCTACCTTTGAGCAACGCGATACACGTTGGTGGTTTGGTGCTAATGTCAACGTGATAGAAAGCCTGCGTTATGCGCGTGCTATCACTGTGCCGAGCGCGTGGGTTGGGCAAATTATTGAGAGAGAACTCAATCGTAAGGCAGTCGTTATTAATTGGGCAACGGATAGCAAGCTATGGGAGATGCAGGGCGTAAAGGTGGAGCGCTGGGCAAATGGCGAACTGCATACCGAACGCAGTCATAAGGCTTACACGCTTTGGAATAAGACACGTGCTGATTCTACCTGTGACCCTACGCCAATTGAATACCTTGCCAAAGCCAAGCCTGAAGCTTTATTCATGACAACCTTCGCTAATGATGCGCCGCCGCAAAATCTGAAAGTCATAGGCCGTCAAACATTCCCAAAGATGCGCGAAATTGTGCAGCAAGCAGGGCTATATCTGGCAACGACTAAAGAGACATTCGGCATTGGGACGTTAGAGGCGATGGCTTGCGGTATCCCCGTATTGGGCTATAAATGGGGCGGAACTGAGGATATTGTAGAGCATGGGCTAACAGGCTATCTTGTTGAGCCCAACGATTTAGAGGGTCTTGTTAAGGGTTGGCATTGGTGTATGCGGCATCGCTCTATTCTCTCGAAAAACGCCCGTAAAGCCGCTTTAGATAAGCATTATTCATGGGAGCGTGTAGCCCAGCAATTCGCGTCTGTTTATGACAGCGTTCTTGAGGAAAAAGAAGCGGAGAAATGGCAGACAATCAAAGTCTCTGTTATCGTGCCTTGCTACAATTACGCGGTTTGGCTTCCAGAAGCTATTCGTAGTGTTGCCATGCAAGAAACCGACTTTCGCTTTGAAATCTGCATTGTCGATGATGGCAGTACAGACGATTCTTTTAAGGTAGCGCTTGCTTTGAAAGAACAGTACAAAGACAAGTGCGATATTATCGTTTGCAATAAGCCTAATGAGGGCGTAGCGCTAGCCCGTGACTACGGCATAAAAACCACCATTGGCAAATATATCTTGTGCCTCGATGCTGATGATATTTTAGGCGCGCCCAACTTCCTGCAAACCCTCTATGATGCGCTTGAAGCTGAACCACTTTTGGGCGTTGCTTATACGGGGCTTGCGGTATTCAAAGGTAAGGCTGAGGACGGGGCTAGCCCTAGCGCATGGCCTCCCCAATTTGACGTGGTTAAAATGATGCAAGGGCAAAACCAAGTCCCCACCTGCGCCATGATGCGCAGACGCGCCTATGAGCAAACGGGCGGTTATCGTAAGCATTTTACCCCTGCTGAAGACGCGGCCTTGTGGTACTCGATTAGTTTACTCGGCTGGACTATTCGCAAGGTTAGCGAAAAACCTATGTTCTTTTACCGCTTGCATGATAATTCGCTGTCCTCAGTGATTCGCAAAGGTGAAAAGAAAGAACCTAAGTGGACACATCAAAGCGATGCAGCAACGGCAAACCGCTATCCAATGGCGGCACAAATCCCACCGCTAGATAAGTCTTTGCCCTCGCACCCTGTACGCAACTACGATAGACCGCTTATTTCTGTGATTATCCCCGTTGGCAAAGGCCATGAGATTGAGGTTAGTCGGGCTTTGGATAGCGTGGCAAGTCAAACCGAATGGCGTTGGGAGGCTGTGGTTATCAACGACACAGGCGCAAAGCTGGAACTACAGCAAAAGTGGGTAAAGCTGATTAACGCTAACGGGGCAAGTCCGAAAGGCGCAGGCGCAGCGCGCAATATCGGTATCAGTGAGGCTAAGGGTAAATTCCTTGTATTCCTTGATGCCGATGATACGATAGAACCGAGCTTCCTTGAGAAATGCTATCAGCTATGGCGTGCAAAGGGGCAATATGTTTATACCGACTGGCAAGAGGAAAAAGGTGGCAAATTAACGCCTCATCCAACCGTTGAGTATTCACAGGAAGCGATATTCACGCGCATGTCGATACACCCGATAACGGTATTCATTCCAAAAGACTGGGTTTTGAAAGTGGGTTGCTTTCCAGAAGACTTGCAAGCATGGGAAGATACCGAACTTTTTATCAAGCTTGCCATACATGGTTTTTGTGGAATGCGTTTAGCTGAGGCGCTTTTAGTGTATAATCACGATACAGGTAAACGCCGTGAAATTGGAGCAAGCAATAGCGATGCGCTTAAAGCAGTATTCAGAGAACGCTTTGGAGAGTATTTAGACGGAAGGAAAAAGCCAATGGGATGCTGTGGACAACCTGCAAAGAAAGCGGTACTGAAAAACAATAATCAGCCGATGATTCGCGTCATGCTTCAAAATGGAAAATTAGGCGCGGAAACATTACGCGGCGCAGCAACCAAAACCAATTACGGCGTTAAGCGGCATGGCGATATATTCCTGATGTTTACCCAAGACGCGGCAGTATCTGATATTTTTGTGCCGATTGCCGAGGATGAGAATACCGTCAACCCAACGCCTGAACCTATTGCACCTGTGGGGTTATAATGCAAATCCATATCCTAAACAGTCTCGCAACATGGCGACTAACTCAGATGCTAAATTCGGAAACGGGCGAACGCGGCCCTTTTGCCATTTTGGATAGGGCTAGGGAGTATGTCCAAGATAAGAAATTCGAGATAAGCAGAGATGCTATCCATCAGTACGAACGGGCTAGGGATATTCCTGAATACTCATTTTGGGGCGAACTATCTGAGGCGCTTTACTGCAAATTTTGCCTTAGTGTTTGGATTGGCATTACTATCGCGCTTGTCACACGTCAAAATATCTTGTATGGTTTTGCCTATTCAGCAGCAAGCCTGCTGTTCGGGCGAATTTTTGAAAGGTTAGATAATGGCTAATTCACAGGTTCAAACTCTACTCCCGTTGGACCAGTTCGCTAGCATCATGGGCATATCCCCTTTCGAGTTCAATCAGATAGGGGAGGGGATTACTTATCATAGAGAGAATCAATGTCAGTCGGTTTTCTTTCAATATAGCTGGATGCGGCAATTTTTAAGCCGTGACGAAGTAGCACGCGCTATCTCGAAAGCTGAACACGCTTTAGCCAACATTCTCAACTTCTGGCCTGCGCCCAAATACATCACGAATGAGACAATTCCCTATCCACGCTCAGTACAAAGCTCGCAACCTAATTTTATGACTCCACGCGGTCAATGGAAACCAGTTAAGGCGCGCTACAACTATATTCAGGCGCTTGGCACACTAACAAGAACTTTGATTGAAGCTGATGTAGTCTATGTCGCAAGCGATGATGATGGGGATGGGGTAGACGATACCTTTACGCTAACCGTTGCCACCACCGAAACCGATGCCACAAAACTCGCTTTGTATTTCAATGCCAGCGACAGAAATACAGCACTTGGAGAGGCTTGGCAGATTCGCCCTGTGCAATGCACAATCTCAGGTGGCAATGCGGTCTTTGTGGGCAAATTATCCCAAATTACTGTACCGCTTCTTTGGCGCTTGCCCGATGCTGATAAGCTAGATGCTGCTGACGTAGCCATCTATGTTGAAAGCCTTGATATTTACTTGCACGAAACCGATAGCGCCAATGCAGGGACGGCCTATTGGGATGGCTATGTAGGGCAAAGTGGCACAAGTAGCGGCAGCATTGATAGCAACTCAGTGATTAGCGAAGGTGAACTCGGCTATTTCCGTCCTGCAATTTCGCTGTGTTCTTTGTGGAATGCTAGCCCGAATAGGCTAATTGTCAATTACTTGGCAGGCTATCCACGAGAGGCCGATGGCTCTATGGCTGAACCGTTTGCTTCAATTGTGGCGCATTTAGCAATGGCCTACATGCCTGCAAACTCTTGCGGATGCGAGAGAAGCAATCAGATATTTAGGTGGTGGAGGTCATACCCCTCTGACGGAGAAGAGGGAAGACGACCAATGATACCTTCTGAAATCGCCCAATGCCCATTTCCGCCCACTAGAGGCGGATTGTTCGCTTGGGAGGGGGTACTCGCTTGGCAACTTACAGGCAGCGCTATGGGCTAACTTGCCATAAAGGAGGTAAGACGTTATAATGCTAAGAAAAGAGTATACAGACTTACGCGGCTTTAAGCGCCGTGTTGGGGTGCTAAACAGCACAGACGACCCAAGCGAAGGCATACCATTAGATGTATTTCTGGACTTGGATGAGCTTTACAGTGACGTACCAGAAACATTCCGCGTGGCCTTATATAACCGATTGTGGGATATGGGGCTGATAGAAGCTACTGATTTCCTCGCCGCAAATGCCGCAAACCGCGTCAAAACGGCTCTCCAATTAACGCTCAAAAGTGCAGCGACTGACATAGTTCGTTTCATCACTAGCATAAATTTGGAGAGTAATCAAAATGGGACAAGCCATAAGCGACATGCTTAAAATTGCAGAACGCGCTATCTTTCTCCAAGAAGGCGGCGCGTCTCCTGCTTCACAACCTTTTTATAGAGGCGAGGCCGTTGGCGGCGGCTTCAATACACCGCAAGGTGATGTTACCCCTATCTACTTGCCATCCCGTGAGCAACCTAATAATTGGGATATTGTGGATGTGTATCAAGGTTCACAGGGCTTGCCTACGAGCGACTTTACAGCCCGTGTGAATTATGTCCAGTATCGCAAATGGCAAAACTTGCGCTTGCGCCGTTGCCCCTTCACGTTTTACGTGAAACATGATGATTGTGGGCGGCCTGATGACCCCCGTAGTTGGATATACAAAAAACTCTATTTGGATACGCGCTTCACAGACTTCACAGACGCAGCAGACGGCACATTGCAAGGTGATGACCAAGCGCCTGTAGAACTCACAGGCTCAATCACGTCCTTAGCTGAGTACATCCTCTACCCTATCTCATTTGAGGAAGTAGCAGACGCGGCGATTCTGGCAGATGTGCTTGATGGCTTCTATGCTTCTATCGCCTCATGCGGTGGCAAGTGCGGTGAACGCAAAGACGAATGCAATAATTTCTATGCGCTAACCGCACTCAATAGCGGTAGCCCCGGACTTTCTTCACAGCTTGTTATCTCCACCGACAATAAGCAAACATGGAACGCGCTGGATATTCCAACCCTCGGCGGTTTAGCTGGTACTGCGATTGCCGATGCTGGTAGCTATATCGTGCTGGTTAGCCAAAACATGGCAGGGCATCATTTTATTCGCTTCTCCGATGCGAACGCGCTAGATGCAGGTGGATGGGCTTTCCTCAATACCGATTATCAAGCAGGCGTAGGCTTATGGGATGTTTTCGCGCTATCGCCTGAGGAAGTCTATATCGCGGCGGCAGATGGTTACGCTTACCGCTTGAATAGCCCCGATGGTGCGCCTACGATTTTGACTGAAGGCTCAATCGTTTCAACTGATTTGAAGCATGTTGATGGTTACATTCGCACAGTGGTTTTTGCTGGCGATAGCGGCGTGGTGCTAGTCACACAAAATCAAGGTAGTTCGTTGGTGCTTAAGCCGATTACCTTGAAAGACGGCACAGTCATTACAGGTAATGTAACCGCGCTCGGTGTCTTGTCGGATAATATCTGGTTCTTGGCTGTAGGTGGTGTTTTATACTACACGATTGACACAGGTGAGACCTACCAAGCTAAAGCGCTTAATTCGGGCATTAGCGTGATTAATTCCATTCGCTTCTCTAATCCGCTTGTGGGTTACATCACGGCGGAATTGGGCGGCGTAGGAACGGTTTATCGCAGTCATGACGCAGGCTATAGCTGGCAAAACAATGACCCTGATATTGACGGCATTCCAACCGTGACCCGTTTCAACTTTGCCGCACCGTGTGGTGTTAACGAAGTTGCCGCAGGTGGGCGCGTATCGGCTGGGGGCGATGGCCTCTTGGCAATTGGCAGTTAAGCAGTACAAATAGGAGAGAGAATCCATGACAGAAAAAACCCGTGAGGACATTATCGCGGAAGTCCGTTCAAGTGTAAGTCAGTCGATTAACGACTGGTTTTTAGACCGTGAAACAGGCAAATTTTACAGCAGTGAAGGCAAGGACTTAGGCTTTGCCTTCTTTCCTGAGAAGCGCCTGTTTATCAATAGCGAAGGCTATCATATTGAATTGCGCCGTGTGAACATGCAAACAGTTGCCAATTTCACGGCGGCCTATGATAAAAAGTATGCCCCTAAAGTGCCCCTGAAACGTATCAAGGTGGATGAAAACGAATACTATTCAGAGGGCAATATCAACGACCCTGCTTATCAAGATGAACTCCACCGCCATGACCAAGCTAAAGAAATTGCACAAGCTGCTTATCAATTCTCACTCGCTGTTAAAAACCCACTCCCCCCACGCAGTGAATGGGATGATGTTTTTGCGATGGCAGTAGAGGCGTTGCAAGCATTATCCGATGAACCGCTTAAAGATTATTCCATTCGTTATGAGTGGATAAATGCCATGCTACCCACCAACACCGAGTTAGTTGTTTTTGTGCAAATTGTCATGGGGGCAGAATTGCCAACGGTGGAGGCGCTTCGTAAAGCTGAAAGCCGATTTCCGAGCGAACATGGGGCTAACGGACATAAGGAAGTATCGGCCTGAACCCGGTATTGCTGAATTTTCCTACAATATGGAGTTCGAGTTACAGGAAGCGGCGGTTGCAAGAGATATAAGCCCGTTAGAACTCGCTGAAATGCCCGGTATACAGCTATGGTTGAAAGATGAAAGCGATATGTGCAAGGCTGATTTGTTAGTCTGGTATAGGCTAAAAAACCAGATTGAAGCGACAAGTAATGACCTACAGAGCAAGCACATCAAACGATTGCAGGCGAAAGCCAGAATGAATCGCAATGGCAGATAGTGGACTCGAAAAGATTGGCGTATCAGTAGTTGCGGAGGGTTTGGCGGCCTATCAAAAAGGCATGTCTGATTACAAAAAATCCACCGATGACGCAACGAAGGCTACGCAAAATTATCAGAAGCAAACCGAGAGCGCAGGCCAAAAAGGGTCTGGGCTTCTTGGGTTTATCAAAAATCTGGTAGGCGGCCTTAAGCAATCGGCACAAGCAGCAACCGCGAATATACCCGGCTTTCAAGGCTTATCCTCTGCCATTGGGGGGCTTAGTTCTGGCGCTTTAGTTGCCATTGGCGGCATTGCCTTACTCACGGCTGGCATATTCAGCTTAGGCCAACGTGGGGCTGAGGTTATCGGTATTCAGAATGCTTTTAATAATACCTTAGGGCAGTTTCAAAACGAACTTGGCACAAGTACCGAATACCTTGACGGTTTGCGGTTGGCGGCTGGCGACACAATCTCCGAACTCGAATTGATGCGCATTACCAATATCGCGCTTGCTGGTGCAACGGGCGAAGCTGGTACAGCCTTTGGACAAGCGCTTCCTAAGTTACTAGAAATTGCCCGTGTGCAAGCGGCGGCAACGGGGCAATCTGTTGACTACTTATTCCAATCGCTTGTTACGGGTATTAAGCGCAGTTCGCCCCTACTTATTGATAATACGGGCTTGGTTCTCAAGATTGGTGAGGCCAATGAGACTTATGCCGCTAGCATTGGCAAAACAGTTGAGGAACTCACAGCGCAAGAAAAACAAATGGCTTTAATTAACGCAACGGTTGAAGCTGGTAATGCCGCGATTGAAGCCGCAGGCGGTGTCCAAGAAACAGCTGCGACCAAGATGGCGCGTGCAATGGCGCTTATTGAGAATAATCTTAATAATCTTTCTGTCGCAGTAGAACCGATACTGGGCGGCATTCTGGATTATTTCAACTTTGTATTCAAGGCTATGGCAGATGCATCCGCCATAGTTGGCCCGATTTTGCGCGAAGTGGTTTTACGAATCGGTGGGCTTTTTTCAAGCATAGGCCAATTCATTCAGCCTGCGGCGCAATTCATTATGGATACGATTGGCAACTTAGGGCAAATGTTAGTCGGTGGCATTGCCTTCTTCATCAAGGGCGCGGCGGCAATTTCGGGCGCAATAGGTAACGGGTTACTGGCAGGCGCAAACGCTTTTGTTTTCCCTGCGGTTATTGCCATTGCTCAATTCATTGCCGACTTTTTAAGCGGTTTTAGCCCCCCAAAGAAAGGGCCGCTATCCACAATTGATAAGGGCGCGGCTAATGTCATGGCGGCTTGGACTGAGGGCTTTGTAGGCGCGTTTAAGCCCCAATCCATTGCTGATGTTGCGGCGCAAGTGGATGCCCAATTAGGCTTAATCGGTAGCATGGGTATTGGGCAAGTAGAGAAGCGCTTGCGACAATTGGATAAGTCGCTTAGGCCATTCCAAGAGCAGCTTAAGATTGTCAAAGATAACTTTGATGCGCTTAAAGAACCTGCTGAGGCCGCTTTACGCGCTATAGATAGGCAGTTGGAGCGCTTAGGGCCAGCGCTTGCAGCTGGGGATACGGAAGCGGCAAAGCTTACCCAGCAATTGAATGTCCAGCGCTTGGCAATTCAAAAGCGCCTCGACTTACAGCAAGACGGTGTAGACCAAGCCCAAATCCAATTAGCTTTGCAACAGGCCCAACAGCAGCAAGAAAGAACCTTACTCGAAATTCAGAAAGCCCGTTTGGGCACGCAAGAAAAGCAAGCCAAAGCAGTCAAGAAAACCGTTGCGGCAAGTGGTGAAAAAGCGCCCAAACCAAAGACGGGCGGCGCGGCACCAGCCCCAGCAACAGAGGCGGCAGGCGGCGCGTCTATGCAACTGCCCGGAATGGCAGATAGTCTCACAAATCCGCTTGCAGGGCTTGATGCTTTTGGGGCGGAAGTCGGTACTGAGTTTATGGACTTCTTATCGGCAGGCGGTGAACTCGAAACATTCCAAAGCAATAGTGGTAAGCTTGGAGAGATATTCGCGCAAATTGGGGAAAGCAATCCTGTACAAGGTATCATTGGGGCATTTGATGGCTTTGGAGATGCCCTACAAGAGAATTTTGTCACGCCCATTAGTGAGAAAATCACTGAGGGCGTAGGCTGGTTTACAGACCCGACCGTAGAAGGCGGTTTAGCGAACTTCTTTACGCGTATTCGGGAGCAAGGTGTAGCGAGTGTGCTAGGGGATTTGGCTATTCCCTTTGGGCAGTTCTTATTTGATAGCATTACAGCGCCAATTGATGCACTAAGCCCACTTACCACGCTGATAGATGCATTCTGGCCTGCAAAGGAATGGATTTTAGGTACAGCCGAGGGCGGCGGTTTGCCCTCTTTGCTAGCTGAAATTGGCAAAGCTTTCGACTTCGTGCCTGATATGATTTGGAGCGCTTTGCAATCTATCGGCTTGCTTTTGTGGAATACCCTAGCTGTACCTTTTGTTGAGGCGATTAATACCATTATCGACAAAATTAACGAGTTCTTTGGGGTGATTAACAATTCCGAGCTTGTCAATTTTGCTAGAACCCAACTCGGTATTCAGATACCAGAGGTTAGCTTTGAGCGTATTGATACCGCCGCGCCTGCTTCCTTGACCAATCCACCCCCACCCCCTGCTAGAAAAGGCGGTTTGTTTGGCGGCGGCGCAGTACGCACACATAGAGAAGAAGTTATGATGGGCGCTGAACCTTTTGCGGTATTCTCGCAACAGTTTGTAAAAGCGATGAGTGTTTTAAGTAACGCGATATTATCAGGAGGCATGGCAAGTCAATCTTTACAAATGCCCGTGATGGCATCAGGTATGGGCGGCACAACGAACAATAGCAGTACAATTATCAATGCCAATATGAATGGAAATAGTAGCCCTGTGGATATTGCCAACCGCATCGCTATGGAACGGGCTTTGGGATGAGTGGATACCCGAACTACGTACTCAATTGCTACGACACGGGCAACTTTGGCGCGCTGCTTATCTCCTTGCCTGTGAGCGAAGGATTCAACCTAACATACTCCA
>Ga0247796_1000008_pt1 | contig 40254 bp, 46 predicted proteins | sample UWRJS166409R6_FD_179941 | JGI IMG/M metagenome (GOLD analysis project Ga0247796, IMG submission 179941) | Soil microbial communities from Arlington Agricultural Research Station in Wisconsin, United States - UWRJ-S166-409R-6 | ecosystem: Environmental > Terrestrial > Soil > Agricultural land...
ATCCGTTCCTGCGGTTCCAGACTGTCCCAGAGGCCCTGCACGTATTCACTGAACGCCGGCCCTAACTGCGCGTTCTGGATCTGCATCCGCCACAGCGCCTGGGACCGGTGGTAGTCGATCTGGCCAGTCTCCCTATCGAACACCACCTCCATGACCGGGGGCGCGGGCCGTATCCCCTGCCGCTCCAGAAACTCCAGATGCACCGAGCTCAGTTCATACAGGACCCCGATCCCCTGCTCTTCCAACGCCTCCAGTTCTTGGTCATCGTCGATCGCTTCGTCCGCGATCGCTTTCCATTTCTTGACCAGCGGCCCCAGCACCCGCTTCATCGCCTTACGACTGAGCTTGCGCACGATCTCCGGGTAGCGCGGGCTGTAGATGTCCGCACCAAACACCTTCGCGCCCTTCGACGGGTCGGCCAGTTCCCGGTCCCCCAGCAGCGTGATGTTGCCGAACCCCTCCAGCGCCTGCGCCACGCCGGTAATAGCCAGCGAGGGCACGGCGAAAAACCCGCCCAGCTTGCTCAGGACCTGGCGCAGTTTCCGTTCGGTGGTGTTGTGTTGCAGGATGAGCGGCGGGGGGCCCGCCGGCACGCCGGCATTGAGGCCCCAACTGGTCATGATCTCGGCAAACCGTCCCGGGCCGAGGTTGGGATACTCGCGCAGGATCGTCACCAGGCCCTCGACCATGCGGGCCGCGAACACCGCGTCGTCGGGCAGCCGAATGCCGGCTTCCTCCAACGCCTCCACGAGGCGCATCGCATCCGACGCCGCGGTCTGGTCGCTAGCGCGATACAGCCGCAGGGCCGCGCGCGCCTTGCCGGTCGGCTCGAGCGGCTGCCCGAGTTCGTCTACGTCTTCGTCGGCGAAGGGGTCGACTTCTTCGGCGGCGGGATCAACGCCCAGGCCTGGTCGTATTCCACCGCGTTCCGCGGCACCTTGCCCTCCAATTGCCGCGGGATCGTCGAGCGTAGCTCCGGGTCGAGCGGGAAGTCGGGCCCCTCCCCCATAGTGCAGGCTGCCAGGTAGCTCGCCTTCGTCAGGGGCCAGCCCTGCTCCAGCATCAGCCCAAGATGGTCGTCCCATCGGGCGCGTTCGTTCAATTCGCGCAAGGATCTTTCGTCGAGTGGCATCAATGTCTATTGTGCCAGACGTGAACTCCTTCCAGATCGCCTGCACGTCCGACAGCAGGACCTTCTCTGCCTGGTTTTTCACTCTTTTTTCGGCGGCCGGGAACAGCAGGCGCACCGCTTCCCAGGTCACCGACTGCACCTCGCGCGCGGTGATCGGCGGCAACCCCTGCGCACGCCGCTCGTCGGACAGTTGTTTCGCCAACCGGAAGTAGCCCTCGGCCACCACCACGTTCAGACCCATCAGCCCGTTCTCCTTGATCCCGGGCGGGGCGTCGAGCGTGTTGGCCACGAACCGGTCGGTGCCGGCCAGCGGCTGCATCACGAACGCGGCCGCGGCGTGCGTGTCGATCGTCACCACGTTGGCGTTCGACGGGTCCACCAGGTTCATGTAGAACGAGCGCACCTTGTGCTTGCCGCCGAGGCGCGCGTGGATGTTCAGGGCGCTGCCGTTGTCCAGCACCGCGATGGCATTAGCGATCTGCGGATAGGTGCCCCAGCCGACCCGCATGTCTTTCGTGCGCCCGCGCGCGTCCGGGTTCGTCTGCATCCGCTCTTGAAACCCGCCCTCGGGCGTAATGACGTGATACCAGCGCTGGTCCGCGTTCTGCTGCTCGTCCACCTCGCGCAGCATGATGGCCTTGCCGGGATAGCCGATCTCGGACCACGTCCGCCCCAGGTAGTTCGCCTCGGCGTAGGCGATCTTCTTCTCCTGCGTGGCGCGCGTGAACTCGAGGTTCTCCTTCTGTTTCTTGGTCAGCTTCTGCGTGCGCACCCGCTTGGCGAAGCTGTCGAACATCGCCTGGTCGAAGTCGGGGTTACTGAGCTCTAACTGCGCGAACAGGTCCGCCACCCGGAACGCCAGGTTCATGTTCTTGAACCAGTCCATCTGCGGCGACAACGAGGCGATCAGGGCCGCGCCCTGGTTGATCGACAGGTTGTGCCGGTCGGCAATGCGCTGCGCGAGGTTGTGCCCGCCCTGATACCAGAGGCGGGCGCGCTCGCGGATCTCCGGTTCGAACAGGTCCCACAGCCACCGCAGGTTCTCGGTGCCGCGCTGGATGAAGTCCTCGATCACGCGCCGGTCGCTCCGGCGCTTCTCCTGCGGGGTGAGCATTTCGAACGAGCGCAGCTTGTCGGCGTAGCGCTTGATCGCTTTCGGATGCGAAGCCAGCAGCACCGGCAGCTGCGTCGTCAGCGGGTCGGTGGCCGGCTGCGCGTCCGGGCCGTCTGGCACGCGCGTCGAGATATACAGCACCCGGCCCACGAACTTCAGCGGGGCCACGGCCAGGTTGTAGAGGTTCAGTTTGTAGGCTTTGGCCTTGGCCTTCTTCGGCTTCGGCGCCGGCTCCGCGCCGGGCTCGACGGGCTGGTCGAATTCCTCGAGTGCTTCGTCTCGCGCGATCCCGACCGCTTCGCGCGCGTCCTCGAGCAGCCCGGCCGGCAGGACCTGCTCGGCCTCGTCGCTGGCCAGCCAGTCCTCAAGCGAGCGCGCCACGTCGGTGTCGGCGCCGGTGTTCTGCGCCACGTCGCTGACGTTGCGCGTGGCCTGCGCAAACGCCTCCAGCACCCGCGTGGCGGCCTCGTCGCCGAGGCGCTCGCCGAGCTCGCGCTCCTGCTGCTCGGGGTCGAGGATCCGCCAGACAGCGTCCTCGACCGCCGCGGCCTGCGCTAGGCTGCGCTGCTGCTCCGCTGCTGCGGTTTCGGCTTCGGCCGGTGCGGTGACCGCTTCAGCGGCTTGGCCGGGTGGGATGGTGGTGTCTGGGGCGGGGCCGGGGCCAGGTGCAACTCCGGGCCCAGCAGCAACCGCCGCAGCCGCTCCCTGTCGAAGGGCATTCTGTGCCTCATCTTGGGGCACCTGACCCTCAAGCGTCAATGGCTGGGGTGTGCCCGCCTCGGGGGCGACTGCACTGGGTGTGCCAGTCGGGGCCGCCGCCGGGCGCGGGCGGGCCGCCGCCGCGATGCGCGGGTCGATCGTGCTGCGCACCACCAGCCCGTAGTCGGCGGCCAGGGCGCGGATGTCCTCGCCCATGTCGACCGCCGTCTGCCCGACCCCGGCCGCCCACAGTCGCGCCACCTTCACCGCGTCCCCGCGGGTGTAACGCCGGGTCAGCACCAGTTGGTCGGCAATGTCCTTGGTGACCGCCGCCAGCTGCTGCTGCGGCGTCTGCGGGGTTGGCTCCGCGCCCTCCACCGGGGCCCCGGCCTCGGCCGGCGTGTCCTCGAGGTTCTCGAGCTCGCCGATGGCCGCGCGCGCCTTGGCGAATTCGCGCGCCTCGATCCCGTTCCACTCCCGCGGGGCCACGCGCAGCATGTCCGCCAGCGCCGTGTTGTGCTCGGTCGGCGCCAGCATGGTGCCGTAGCGTTCGATCGGGATCTGGAGGTCGACGCCAGCCTGCTTCGCTTTCTCGAGCGCGCCCGCTTCCCCGAGCACCGAGTCGGCCATGCCGTCCGGGTCAATGTCCTGCTTCTGCCAGTACTGGTCCCAGAGGTCGGTCGGGGCGTAGACGTAGGGGATGGAGCGCCCGGCCGCGCGCTTCAGAAAGGCCTGGGCGGCCTCGGGCGCGTCCTTGACCGTGTCGCTCGCCGCCGCCACGTCGCCAAACGTCGTGAAAAACTGCGTGATCGCCGGAGCGTCTTTGGCCTCGCGCACCCCGCGCACCGCCTGCGTGCCGGCCGGCAGCCCCACGACCAGCGACATGGACGTGGCCGCCTCGAGGTATTCGTTTTTGACTTCGGTGACGATCTCGGGGAGCGTGCGGTGCGTCGGCTCGTCCTCGGTGGCGGCCTTCCCGAGCTCTTCGGTGACGATGGCCACGATCCGCTGCAGCGCCTCCATCGGCGCCTCTTTCAAGAGCAGCGTCTGGGCATACACCTTGCCGGCGTGCGCGAGCGCGGCCCGCACCGTGCGCCGGCGCAGCACCTCCTTGATCGCCCGGCGCCCCACGGCCCCGACCATCTTCTGGCCGACCGGGGTCTTCTTGAAGGCCTTCACGAGGATCCCGAGCTCGCCCACCTCGAGCGCCCCGTTGATCGCGCCACTGGCCAGGGCCGCGGCACGCGCGGCGTCCGGGTCGATCTTCCGGCCCTGCGCGTCTTCGAAGTCCTTGAATTCCTTCCAGGCTGCGCCGGCCTCCTGCGCGAACGTGTCCTCCCAGATCCCGACCCGGCCCGTGTAGCCGGCGGCGATCGAGCCGACCCCGCGGCCGACCATCAGCGGGTTGCCAATGGCCCCGCGCGCGAGCAAGGCGGCCCCGCCGCCGACCACGAACCCCCCGGCGTAGCCCATCGCCGCGCGCCGGCCGCCGCTCGCCATGCCGAGGATGATGTTCGGCAGCACGCCAATGTTGCCGGTCACGGCCTTGCGCCACCACTGGTTCCCCACGTCGAAGTCGCTGTTGACCGCCACTTCATTTTCCAGCTGGAGCATCGTCTGCTCTTCGGCGTCGGTCAGCGTGTAGCCCTGCGCCTCCCGCGCGCGCAGGATGTTCGCCTCCCGGCTGGCCATGGCCGTCCACCACGAACGGGCCGGCATAGTGGACAGCCACTCCCACATCCCCAAGCGCGGCAGTTCGCCGGGCTTGCCGCTGATGGCCGCGGCGTCCGGGTGCTCGGCCAGCCACGACGCCAGGCCGGGCGAGCCGGCCGTGATCGCGCTGTAGGGCACCAGCGCCTCGCGCGCCTGCTTCTCGAGCGCTGGCACCTGCTGGCTGTCGATCCAGGCCGGCGGCACGCCCAGCACCTTGCCAATGCCCTGCGCCTTGACGCGCGCGTCCCGGTCCTCGTCCTGCGCCTTGAGGCGCTGCGCCCGCATCCGGGCTTGCAACGGGTCGATCCAGTCGCCGCTGACGACCTCGTCGTAGGGGTTGAACGGGCGCGGGGTCGCCGGCTTGACCGGGGTGGGCCCCGGCGGCAGGGCCTTGACCGCTTCGTCGTAGGGGTTCTGCGGCATCAGCGCGGCCCCTGCAGGCGCGGCGTGGCGGGCGGTGGCGCCTTGGCCGGCTTGACGTAGGCTTCAGCCGCTTCGACCGTCTTGAACTTGCCCAGGTGGTTCCCGGTCTGCTTGTATTGCGCGATGGCCGCCGTGGCGCTCAACGGCCGGCCGTCCGGGGTCACGGTTGGGATCAGGACCTGCAGCCCGCCGTCTTGGTAGGTCATCGTGCGCGCTAGGTTCGCCTGCGTGACGGTGCCGGCCTCGACCGGTTTCACCGCCGACTGGGGCTTCGGCGCGGCGGGGGCCGCGGGGGCCGCCGGCGTCTGGCCTGGCAGCGCCGGCGCGCTCGGCTTGCCGCCGACCCCGTATTTGCCCAACTGGGTCCGATACGCCGAGGTCACGCGCCCGTCTGTGGCCGCGTTGCGCACCGGGTTCTGCGGGTTGTGGTGGTTGATCGACTCGACGATCTCCTGCACGTCCGCCGCCGGGATGTCTTCGAACCGGATATCCGACCCCCGCCGCACGTCCTTCGACCAGAACAGCGGGTTCGACAGCGTGTGCTGCACGAGGTTCTGCTTGATGATCTGCTCCCACTCGGGGACCGTCACCGGCTTGCCGTTGCGGCCGGGCGCGAAGGCCAGGATCCGGCCGTCCAGCCGCACCCGCGCCATGATCTCGGCCGTGCGCGGGTCGTTCGGCTTCATGTCGTTGGCGGCCAACTGCGCCTTCCACACATCGGCGAAGGTGAATTCGCCGGCGTAGATCTCGGCCAGTTTTTTGTCTTCCCCGGCCAAGGCCGCCGCGCGCCCGCGCAGCGCCTGCTCGTAGTCCTCCTTGGTCAGGTAGCCGCGGATGCCGGGCGCCTCGAGCTTGAGCGCAGCAAACGCTTTCGGGTTCGTCGACGCCATGGTGATGATCCCGGCCAGGACATCCGGGTCGCTCACCTTGGCGTAGGGCGACGGCGGCCCGCCGCTCTCCCGGCTGGCCTGGATGTTGGCGATCACCGCGTTCCAGTGCGTGGTTTCGCTGCTGCCAAAGTCCTTGCGCCAGTGCGCCGGGATCGACAGGAACGTCGGGTTCTTGCTGTTCAGCAGGATCTGCGTGATCTCGTGGTCGCGCGCCTTGATCGCCGCGTTCTCGGCCATCTGGTCGTCGGACTGTTCCTGCCGGATCAGGTCGAGCACCAACTCCCGTTTCTTGCCCGTGTATTGCTGCTTGGCCGCTTCGCGCTGCTCGCCGACCGACAGGCCTGACTTGTCCAGCGTGTCGAACGCCTCTTGCGCCTGCGCGGTCAAGTCTTCTTCGTCGACCAGCTTCTCGAGGTCGGCCAGCTTCTCGCCTTCGATGGCCCCCTGTTGTTTCGCCGCTTCGAACAGCGTGCGCGCCTTCTTGTTCTGTTTGGCCACGACCAGCGCGTTGATCGCGCCCACGTTGACGTTGCTGCCGAACACGAACTTGGCGCGGTCGGTCTTCTCCTTGCCCCAGCCCAGGAGCCGACCCTGGTCCTCGATCGCCGCCATCCCCTCGCGAATGTGCTTGGTCATCTGCAGCGGGTCCTGCACTTCCGCAATGGCCAGCGACTGCGAATTCTCGATGCGCGCCGTGTTCTCGTCCACCATCAGTTGGTGCTGCTCGCCGCTGGTGTGGCGGTAGAGCGTCAGCATGGTCGAGTCTTGGAGCTCGGCGTTGATCTCTTCCCAGGCCAGGCGCTGCTCCGGGGTGTTGATCTCGGGCTCGATGTCCTCCCCGAACTTCTTGAGGTCCTGCTGTGCCTTCTCGGGCAGCAGCAGCGCGTTCTCGCCCTTCACGGTCAGGTAGCCGGTCTTCGGGTCGTAGATGTTCTGGCGCTTCCACACGTCGGCGCGGTTCTTCAGGCGCATGACGGCGGTGCGGTTGGCGTCGGCGCGGGCTTGCTCGGCGGCCTCGATCCGTGCCCGTTCGAACCGGCCGGCCAGGACCCCGCCGGTGTAGCCGACCTGCTGCAGCGCTTCGCCGACGTTGCCCTGCGCCTGCGCCAGCGCGGCCCCGGCGGCCACCGGGGTCAGCACCGCCCGGCGCCGAGCGTTGGGGAGCGGCTGCGGGCCGACTTCGCGCTGGATGCGTGGCACCGTTGGCATCAGCGTGGCCCCGGAATGCGCGGCAGGGTATACATCTTCGACGTGGCGTACTGCTGACGGTTGACCAGTGGCTTACGGTCCCCCGGGTGCCCGTAGCCATAGCGCGCCATGGAGTAGTTCAGGCCGGTCGTGAGGATCCCGCCGGCGCCCTGGATCAGCGCGGCATTCGCCTGCGCGCGCCCGGCCGCCGCCAGCTGCACGCCTTCCTGCCGCGCATACAGCGCGCGCTTCCGGTTGTCGTAGGCCTCGACCTGGTAACCCCAGGCCGTGCGCGCGGCGTTGCTCGTGATCTGCAGCGCGTCCATTTCCGCCACCGCCGCGGTATCCGCCTGCACCGCCAAGGCGCTGCCGCTCGACACGTCCACGCCCTGGCCGGCGTAGCCCGCGCGCTGCGCGCCGATCACCCCTTCGATCTGTTCCTTGTAGCGGTCGGCTTCGACCGCGCCCTGCTCCTTCGCCTCCTGCGCGCTGATGTCCGCCACCGCGGCGTTGTAGTCCATCAGGTCGGCTTCGGCGTTGGCGGCGGCTTGCGCGGCTTTGCCGCCGCGGCGGGCCGCGCGCACCGACTGCGCCGTGCCGGCCGCAGTCGTCGCGGCCGAGGCAATGAGCAGCGCGGTCGTGATCGAAATGCCAGGCATGTCAGGCTCCCACTTCAATGAACGGCAGCAAGGCCAGGATCGTCAGCGGGGTCGGCTCGGTGTGCCGGATGATGAAGCGCCCTTCGTCGTCCCACGACGCCAGAATGCTCATCTCGAGCGACTGGCTCACCAGCACGCCGGGCGTCTCCCAGGTCTTCCGCTGCTGCTGCGTCAACGTCGCTTCGGTCTTGCCGGCCCAGAACCCCTGCACGCTCCGGTCGACGATCGCGGTGATGCCCTGGACGCGCTTCTTCTTCGCGCGCACGTTGCTGCCCTCCACGTCGAGGCTCAGGCTTTCGAACGTCGGGTAGGGGATCGGCAACCCGACATGCACCACGCTGGCGGCACTCGGCAGCGTGATCGCGTTCCCGCTCACCACGTAGCCGCCGGTCGTTTCGTGGCCGTTGGCCAGCACCACCCCGTCCGCCACGACCGCCACGCGCATCCCGTCCAGATGCGACAGGATGTCGATCGTGGTCGTCTCTGACCCGCTGTAGGTCACGCCGCTGTCGGCGAAGAGGCAGCGCGCGGCGAGGTTCGCCGCGGTGATCCCTTCGCGCTGGGCCAGGCGCTCGATGTAGCGCGTGTCGTCGCTGCCAACCGTGCGCCGGACCACCAGATACAGCACGTCCCCGGTTTCCTCGGGCAGCACGCAGATGTCTTCGATCACGTCCCCGTCGCCGGTCGTGTGCCGGTGCCACGCCCAGACGTTCTCGGTGGGAATGAACGTCAGCCCGAGCAGCACCCCGTCTGACCCGAGCGCCCACACGATCGAATGCGGGTCTTTCGAGTAGACCACCTTGATCACCGTGCGCGACTCAAACAGGTGTTGCGCCATGACCGTCAGGTCGGTCACCGACGTGCCCTCCTGCCCGCCGAGGTCGAACACCAGCACCATGTGCCCGCCGCGGTGGATATACACCGCGCTGTTGCCGACCGTCGTGGCCGGCGCGCGCGCGGCCCCGCCCTCGCCCTGGTTGCGCGCGTTGATCGCGTCCGGCCGGATCACCCCGTCCTGCCCGTCCCCGAACAGCACCACCGGCCCGCTCTCCGTCAGCAGCACCAGGTTGTCGAGCGGCACGAGCTCGCGCACCACGTTGTTGTCGTTCGACGCCAGCGTGAAACTGATCGCGTCGTCGTCTTGGATCGGCGAGCTCATCGTGAAGTTGGAGCGGAACCCGGTGCGACTCATCTCGACGCCGGCCGGGTTGTTGTCGGTATAGCCGAACACCCGGCGCTGCTGGTAGATCGTGCTCATCTCGGGCTTGTCATACGTGCCGGCAAACGGGTTGCGCTGCACGGGTGGGGTGCGCGTGAAGTCCGGCGCGAATCCCACGTCCTTGAAGTTCTCCTGCTCGGTCGCCTTGCCGATGTAACCGAACGTGTTGTTCCCGAACGGGTCGAGGTAAACGTTGTATTCGACCGCGCCGGCCACCGCGGTCCACGTCAGCACGACCGGGTAGCTCTCGGTCGGGATCTGCGTGTTCGCCACCACGATCACGGCAGACGGCAGGCTCTCTTCGTAGGTGACCTGGTCCACGGCCGTCACGAGGTAGCGGAACGTGCGGTCCCCCGGCACCGGGTCGTGGCTCGCGTCACTGCCGGTCGGCGGCTGCGACGGTTCGCCCTCGAGAAACGAGTCGGTGGGGGGCGCGTCGATACTCGGGTCCGTCTCGATCGGCACCAGCACCCAGCGCGGGGCGCTCGCCAAAGTGTTGGTGTTCTGGAGTTCCATCGGCGCGAACCCCGGGTGCGTGATCGTGATCAGCGCGCCGGTCTGGCTGAACCGCAGCGGGGCCGGGCTGTTGAACGCGCCAGACGGATACGGGGTCGGGATCTCGTAGATGGTGCCCGGCAGTGGATACCAACTGCTGTCGCTCGGGTCGGTCGGGTCGCTCCCGCTGTTGTCCGCGGTGGCGTAGTAGATCACGCCGCTGATGGTCACGAGGTCGCCCTGCAGGTAGCTGTCGCTGCCGCTCCAGGCCGGGACCGTGCTCTCGAGGATCTCGACCGGGGCGCCGTTCTGATGGAACCGGAAGTAGTAGTCCCCGGCCTCGATCAGCACGGCCTGGTCCGCGGCACTGAACGTCCACGGGTAAATGAACACCAGGTTCTCGGGGTCGCCGGCCGTGGCGACGTATTGCGTGCCGGCACGGTTGCTGATCCCGCCGCTCTTGCGCACAAAGAAATTGACCAGCGCCCGGCAGCCCTGCGTGTAGCGCGCCACGTCCGCGCGCGCGTGCAGGCTCGGGTCGAGCTCGCCACCACTGAAGGCGCGCTGGAACGCGTAGTCCGCCAGGCCCATGGCCTACGTCCGGCTCCGGGTCCAGCTGGCCTGCCCGTGCGGCGGCTGCTGTCCCTCCTGCGCGGCCACGGCCTTGGCCTGGTCGAGGATCAGCATGAACATCTGCATACACTCGGTGGCGGTCTTGGCGGTGCGGGTCAGGCCCGGCGCCATCAGCCCGGCCAGCCGCCAGCCGAGCGCGTCTTCGAACAGCGCGTCGAAGAAGTCCTCCGAACATTCCACCAGGGCCGTGTATTCCAGCACCGCATCCGGCACGTTGGTGTAGATCAACGGCACGTCGTTGACCCCGTTCCACGTGCGGCCGACCCGGAATTCCTGCGGGGCCGGGTCGAACCCGCGCCCGGCCCCGCCTTCGGTCACCAGCCGGCGCGCGTGCAGGCAGTCGATCGGATACCGGTAGGCGTAGACCCACTCGTCGGCCACCACCGGGTCGCTGTCGCTGCCGTCGACGAGGTTCATGTAACCGTCGACCGCATCGGCCCCCCCGGCATACTTGGTGGCGAACGGCCAGTCCCAGTGCCGCAGGGAGGCGCGCAGCGCCAGGTCCCAGAGCTCGGCTGCGGTGTAACCCTCGGCGGTGGCTTCGTCGAGGTCGGTGATAAAGCGCGTCTGCCCCAGTTTGGCTAGGGCCTGGTTCGTGATCTGGAGGCGGGTAGACACGCAACACTCGCAAACGTCGGGGGCATTCGTGAAGGTCACCGTGACGGTTTCCCCGACTGACACCGTCAGGTTCACAGAGGCGCTGCCGTTGTTCACCACCGTCGAGGTCAGGTCCCAGCCGCTCAACGGCGCTTCGCTCACCCCGTAGCCGGTGCCCGCCGGCACGTCAGTGAACACCATGCTGTCGCCAGGCTCAAGCGTGAATGTGTTGGGGTCGAAGGCGTCCGCCGGGGACATGGTGAACGTGAACACCGGCGTGTCGCTCGATGGCTCGGCCAGCGCGGCCTTTACGACCGTGACCGTGCCGGTGGTCGGCTCGACCACGTCGCTGTCGTCGCTGCCGTCGCTGTCCGACGTGTCCGGCGTGCCCATCTCCGCCGGCAGCGCCCAGAACGGGCACGAGTGCTCGGGGCCGAACAGTTCCGCGTCCGGGTCGTCCGGGTCCACGTAGCCGAAATAGCTGCGCCCCTGCACCTCAAATTCGGCCCCGGCCACGTCACCGGTGTTGGGGTCCAGTTCCAGGTAGCTGCTGGTGAAGACGCCCGGCACGCCGGCATACAGTTCGTTCTGGTTGAACAGCCGCAGCCAGAACATGTCGGGGTCGTTCAGGCTGTGCGCGATGCGCGGCACGCTTGAACTGGTGCCATCGGTCAGGGTCACATCGAACGTCGCCAACTGCGTGCCGTCACCGTCGTAGTGCCGGATCGTCAGGGCCGCAGGGGCGCTGAACTTGCTGAACCCGAACACGAACGTGCCGTCCGAGAGCGCGAGCGCCTCCTTCAACGGGCGCCGGCCCGTGATCCCTGGCGCCCACGTGCCTAGGTCAATGTCGTTCTGGAGGTCCCAGGCCTTGATCGGCGCCCCGCTGGTATCTTCCTGATACAGCAGGATCGCGTTCGTCAGGCCCAGCGACACCACCATGTTCCGCGGCTGCACGCCAATGTCGCGGGTAAACCCGGTCAGCACGCCCGTGGCCCCGTCGATCCCGTAGACGATGCCCGCGACGTTCACGAAAAACGTGTCGTCGCGGTTGCTGGTGATCGGGCATTCGTAGTCGAAGGCCGTGTCCAACCCGGCCACCGTCGCCACCAGCGCCGGGGTCTGGTCGTACAGGTGGAAGTGCCCCTCGTCGAGGTCGAGGATCAGGCTGTAGCCGTTGGGCAGCACCGCCCCGCGCTCGCAGGCGATGAACGTCGGGGTGACGTAGAGCACCCGCCCGTCCTCGGCGCTGATCACCACGCCTGGCGTGTAACTGCCGTCGCTGCCGGTCGTCCACGTATCGGTCGGGATAAACAGACTGCCGATCGGCGCCCCGGCCGTGGGGGCGCTCTCGATCGTGATCGTCAGGTCCACCCCGGTGTTGGGCGCGACGACGCTGGCATCCTTCACCTTGAACCAGTAGGTAACGCCCGGCACCACCGCAACTATGCCGACACGCCGCTGGTCTTGGATGGGGATCGGCCACTTCGTGGTCAGCGAACCGGGGTCGTCGCCCCAGTAACACTGGGTGAAGGGGTTGAAGATCGTTTCGTCGGTCGTGTTTTGACGGAACGCTAACTCGCGATCCGCCTCAACCGCGGTGTATTTCCACCACAGTTCCTCGACCACATCGACCGGCGCTTCGATCGTGGTGGTGAACGGCAGTGCGGTAATGACGATCGCGTCGGCCGCGCTGGTGTTGAGGTTCGGCACGGCCGGGCCTGACTACTCCAGCAGTTTGTCGGGGTCGTCCACCGGCAGGGCGGTCGGGTCCGCCGCGCGCGGGTCCAGCGTCGGGCGCGTCCCCTGCGCCGTCCGCGGCATTCCCGGGATCCCGCGCTTCACCGCCGCCGCGCGCGGGAACGGGAACGGGTCCGGCGCAAACGCCTTCGGGTCCTTCGGCGGCACCTCGTCGGTCACCTCGAGCATTTGCCCGGGCTTGAACTTGCGCGGGTCCGTCAGCGTGAACACCTCGCCGGCCCGGATCCGGCGGTTCTCGTGGAACAAGGGCTTGAGCGCCTGCACGCGCAAGGCGGCCCCGCGCAGCCGTTGCGCGTGTCCGGGCTTGGCGACCCCGCTGGAGGGCTTCAGGCCCTGGACCGGGCCGAGGGCCTGCTCGTGGCGCACGAGCTCGTGCTCGGGCAGCAGTGGCTCTTCCGGGGGCGCGGGCTCCGGCGCGGGCCGGCCGTGGGCCGGTTGCTTGATCGGCATCAACAACTCCTGTCAGAAAGGCGGGGCGGGCGGGGGGAGGCACCCGCCCCACGGTCGGGGTTACTCGGTCTTCTCGGGTTGCGGCTTCTCGGTCGACAGCGTCTGCCGGTTCGCCAGCGACGGCGGCGGCACGCTCGGTGGCTCACCGGGGTCCGGCAGCGCCTCGGGGTCCGCCTGCGCGTTGCTGGTGGCGTTCCCAAAGTCGTGGTCCTTGCGCTGCTGCGGAGTCAGCCCGTCATGCGAGGCGAACACCCCCGGCACCATGCCCTCGGCGATCGGCCCCGGCTCGAGCGGTTCCTCGCGCGTGTCCTTCGGGTCGTAGTCCACCTCGATCATCTGGTTGGCCTTGAACTTCCGCGCGTCCTTCAAGGTGAACACCTCGCCGGCGCGAATGCTCCGGTTCTGATACCAAAGGTCCTTCAGGGCCTGCACCTGGAGGCGCCCGCCCTTGCTGCGTTCCTCGTGCCCGGGGCGCTCGTCGCGCTGGTCCGGGTCCCGGTTCTCGGACACCTCGCGCGGCTTCACCTCGTCCGGGTCCCGCGGCCGGGTCTGCTCGCGGATCTTCTGCAGCCGCGCCTCCTGCGCCGGGTCCCGCCGGTGCTCGTCGCCGACCTTGGTCTTGTCGCGTGATGCCTGACTGCCGCTTTCCTCGCCACGGGCCCGCGCTGGACGAGCCGCGGGAGTGGGGTTAGTCGTCTGAGCCATGGTCTAGATCCTCGCTGCCACCAGTTCGCGGTGGCGGCCGGGAAGGAAGAGTGCGTGCTGCAGCCGCGTCCCGTAGCGCGTCTCCAGCAGCCGGAGGGCGGCCTGGTCCGCCGGCACGTGCCCGCGGGCGTCGATCCGCTCCCCCGGCAGGTAGGCATACCCCGGGTTCCAACTGAACCCGAGCAGCCGCACCTCTGCCGCCTCTGCCAGCAACGCGAATGCCGCCGCCGTGACCCCGGCCGACATCGCGTCTTTCGTGTCCTTGTGCGGCCGGGCGCCGGCGTGCACCTCGAGCAGCCGCCGGTCCAGTTGGGTCAGCATCTCCCAGCGCTCGACCGTCGTGCCCTGCGTGCGGAAGATGCCTAACGTGGTGCGCGGGGCCTCCGGCTCACGGGCCAGGAACACCACCAGCGGCACGGTCTTGCCGCGGCCCTGGTGCAGCATCAGGTGCGCCAGGCGCCGGCGCGACGGCCCCCACTGGTCGAACTGGCTCGAGCGGCTGTTGACCACCCACACGTCCGGGTTGCCCTTGACGCTCGAGATGCCTCCATTTACGGCCACCACCTTGCCGCGCACGCGCACGGGGTCGGCCGGCCCCAGCGGGGCCGCGCCCAGCACCGTGACCGGATAGCCGGCCAACTGCGCAGCCAGCGCCTGGCGCGTCTGCTCGGTGACCGCGTTCATAGCGTTGGCCGTGGCGGGCGCATCTGCCGGCCCCGGCGCATCTCCTGTTGCAGGCGCGCGCGCATCTCGTCTTCGCGCTCTTCCCCGTCCTGGGCGCGCATCGCCGCCAGTTCGTCGAAATGGTGCCGGTCGTAGGCGTAGAGGTAGGTCGGCTGCAGGAACGAGCTCGAGCCGTCGACCACCACGTCCACCCCGAGCCCGCGCGCCACGCCCATCCAGTAGCCAATGTCCCGATGCAGATGCTGGTGGTTCACGCCACGCGGCTGGCCGATCCCGTTCAGCACGATCGTGTCCGCGCCCTCGACCAGCGCAAACGCCAGCATCATCCCGACCTGGCTGTAAAACATCTTGGTCGGGCCCGGCGCCTCGCCCCAGCGCTCGCGGGTCGGGAACGCTGCGCGGATGGCGTCGATCGGGAACCGCGTGGCCCCCGGCACCATCTGGAACCGCTCGAGCGCGAGCGCCTGCTGGCTCTTGTGCTGCTCGGGCGCCTGCAGGTAGATCGGCCGGCGGCCGTCCTGCGCGCAATACCAGCGCCACGCTTCGGGCCGCCGCTCGGGAATGCCCGGGAAGTCCTTCGTCTTGACCAGCGGGTGCACGTCCACCCACCGGTCCCAGTCCGTCAGCTTGCCGCCCCAGTAGCGCACATTGCAGCGCGTGCAGCCCCAGAGCTCGGCCGCCCGGCCATACTTCGGGGGCCGCGGGTCCCCCGTGACCTGCGCCCCGTGAATGATGATCGTGTGCATCGTCGGTCCACCGAACCCCCGCGCCGGACTGCCGACAGCGCGGGGGCTCGCCACACCAGAGCTAAATGCTGTAGCCCTTGGCGTAGGTCATCCAACTGCCCACGTGCTCGGTCGGCACGATGTAGCAGCTGACCGTGATCGTGTCGTCGGTCCCGAGCTCGTAGCGCGCGCCCAGATACCGCAGCGCGCCGGTCGACTGGATCGCTTGCGGGATCGGGATGTCGAACGCCGCGCCGGCCGTCAGGGCCGCCGCCGGGATCCGGCGCTTGATCAACTCCACGTGGCTCGAGAGGTTCGCATTGGCACTGGCCACCGCGATCACGTCGAACGTGTCGGTGAAGCTGCCGCCATCCGCCGCCGCGGCCGTGATCACCACCACGATCAGCGAGAGTGGCGTGCCGGTGCCGATCCGGTGCTTCGGGGTGATGTTCCCGAGGTCATACGAGAAGTCGCTGTAGGCGTCGGCCGAGGTGACCGCCTGCGCCGTCGACAGTTCCGCGAGTTTGTCAAGGATCATGGCTGGCTCCCTACACGACCACATCTTCGGTGGAGAGGATCGCGTCGACCGTGCGGATCGGCGTGTCCCCAAAGACCATCGTCGGCTTGCCGGCGACGTTGTCGAACGTCAGCCCGCCGCCTTCCATCACGTCCGACCGCACTTGCCGGCGCATGAAGCGCTTCACGGTGCGGTTCGCATACCAGACCCGGCGCCCGAGGCTGTTCGGGATCCGCTCTTCCGCGTCCCCCATCAGCGTCATCAGGTCGGCCGCGTCACTGACGCTCGAGAGGTTCGACACGTCGATGTTCGCGATCCGCACGATGTAACGGTAGTCCTTGACCGCGATCCCGGCCTTCCACATCCAGTGGTCCCGATACGCGCGCATCAACGCCCCCGTGACCCCGTTCGCGTTCTCCACCGTCTCGATCCCGAGGTCTTCGTGCGACAGGCCCGCGGTCGAGCCCTTCGGATAGATCCCGGTCACCGTCTCTTCGGACCACGCGATCAACCACATCGAGGTGTTGTCGGTCGAGCCCGTGCCGCCGGCCTTGATGATGTTGTCCCCGTTGCCGGCGGTGGTGTCCGAGTAGCGCACCGCCAAGCCAATGAATTCCTCGGGCGCTGACGCGGTGCCGTAGATCACCGTCGCCTGCATTTCTTGGTTCATGGCCTCGAGAAACGCGCGCGCTTCCGAGAGGCGCAGCGCGCCCGGGTTCCCGCCCAGCTGCGCCAGCGCCACGTCCACCTGGCTGTAGGCCTCGAGCATTCCCGTTTGCTCGGTGATCTGGCCCGTCCGAGACTTGCTCGGCAGCACGCCCTGGTTGATCAGGCGCCAGTAGACGGTCGGCAGCGCCGTGCGGATCGTCGTGAGCTCGCCCGTGGTCAGGTTGCCTTCCTTCCACGTCATGTCGGCGAGCATCTCATTCGTTTGCGACAGCAGTTCGGCAATGTCCGCGATCTGCCCGTTCGGGTCGAGGCGCTTGGCCTGGTCCACCAGCGTCAGGTTCGTGGTGGCCAGCACGGTCACCCCGACCACGGCCAGGCCGAGCAGGTGGAGCCAGGCCGGGCCGGTCGAGCTCGTGGCACTCGAGGCCGCGAGAGCGGGCGCGACGGCTGCCAGCAGCAGCACGCACGCCAGAGTAAAGCGTCGGATCATGGGAGCATCCTTTGGATGCGAGGCGTTCGCAGGGGTGCTGTTCACTCCGGGGTCGTCGGGAACAGCTTGGCGATGGTGCTCTTCGCTTCGGGCGCCGAGCCTCCAACCGTAAAGCCGCCGCGGCCGTCTTCGCCCATCGCGCGCCCGATGCGCGCCATGAACAAGGCCAGCGGCGTGTAGTTCGCCAGCGCCAGGCGGGCCACGTCCTGATCGAACCGCTGCCGCTCCGGGCTGTCCGGCGGCAGGGCGAAGTCGAGCGCGCGCTTCATGTCCCGCTGCGCAGCGTCCCGCTGGCCCCCGCCCAGTTCGGCGTGGCTGTTCAATTCGGCCGTCAGCGCCTCGTGCGTGGCCTTGCGGTCCAAGATGATGTTCCCGACCTCGCCGTCGAGGTCCTCCTGGGTCCATCCGCTGGCCGTGGCCACTTGCGCGAGACGCGCCTGGTCTTGTGCCCCGATGTAGACCTTGGCCTCGTCGGGGATGGCAAACGTGTAGGTGGCAGGCACCGCCGCAGCCGGCGCCGGAGCGGCGGGCGCAGTCGGGGCCGGGGCCGCCGCCGCCGGCACGGCCGGCGCGACTGGTGCGACCGGCGCGGCCTCCGGGGCCGGCGTCGACGCAGGAGCAGCCACGGGGGCAGGCGCAGCAGGGGCAGTCGTCTCAGGTGTCATAGATCACTCGTGCTCGTGGGTCGGGGTCCGCATCGAGTCGGCCTCGACCAGTAGTTGCCGCATCTTGGTCCGGGCCTCGGCGCGCAGTTGCATCACCGCGTTCTCGTCCACGTCGTCGATCGCGCCCCAGAGGTAGCGCCCGACCGACTGCCGCCCGGTGCGACAGGCCAATTCCATCGGGTCAGGGATATACACGTCGCTGAACACACCGCTCTGGTCGAGAATGCGGAACAGCACCCGCCGCACCTCGGCAATCTTCAGCGCCACCACCAGGTCGTTCCGCTCGAGGCGCTGCCGCAATTCCTCCATGCGCGCGCCGGCCGCCACGTCCTGCGGGTCCGCGGCATTGAACGACGGCAGGTCCGGGCGCGGCACCTACATCACTCCGTTGAGGATCGCGTCGAGTGGCGAGCCTTCGGCCATCGGCTGGGCCGTGGTGGCCTGCACGGCGCTGGCCGCATCCTTCATGGCCGCCGCCCCCTGCATCGCCTGCTGGCCCTGGTTCGCCTGCTGCTCGCGCGCGGCGGCTTCCTCGTCCGTATTCAAGGTCCTGGGGTCGGTGCCGAGCGCTTCCTGATAGTTCTCGAGAATCTGGTTGAAGTTCACCTTGTGCAGCACCGCCGGCACGACCGGCGCCATCGCCAGCACCGTCTGCGTGAACCGGTCCAGGCTCGACACGCCCACCAGCTTCTGCGCCTGCGCCAGAATGCTCACGTATTCGACGCGCAGCTTGACGTCTTCGATGTCCGGGGGCGCCTCCGGCAACAGCCCGGCGCGGCCCATCATCCCGAACAGCCGGTCGATCATCGGGTTGAGTAACTCATCGTTCGTGCGCTCCAGCACCGGCCCGAGCGCGATCAGCTTTTCTTCGTGCCGCTCTTCCACCTCGCGCGCCGTGATCGGCTGCCCCATGCGCTCGCTCTGCGCCAGCATCAGGAACAGGTCTTCGAAGAAGCCTCTGCGGATCAGATAGCGCGTCTCCTCCGCGTCCTGCGTCAGGTGCTGGTAGCCCTCGAGGCGCGGCTCGTGCACCGGCATGAAGCTCTTGTTGGCGTCCAGCCCATCGACATACGTGATGTCCCCGGCCAGCAGGCTCACCTTCTGCGTGCGCAACGAGCTCGGGCCTTTCATCGGCGGGTCGACCGCTTTCTCGACCAGTTGGCCCTTGCGGATCATCATCGTTTGCAGCTGCTTCACGTCCCCCAGCACCGTCTGCCCCGGGCTGTCCGTCGCATACGAGTCCTCGCCGGTGATCTCCCAGCGCGGACAGAAGATCGGAAACTCGTGGAACCCCGACTCGCGCAGGAACTGCACGTCCGGGCGCTCGAGCCCCACCACCCAGTAGCACGAAGTCCACGGCAGGTTCCCGGCCCACGGGCGCGTGCCATCCGCGTGGTCGTTCGGCTTGATCAGGTGGCAGATGTCAAAGGTGGTTTCATACTCCGACCGGTCCCAGGCCGTCTGCACCTCGCGCGGCAGCCGACTGCGGTCCAGGCCGCGGGCACCGGTGGCCGCGAAGATCTCGACGATCTGCCGCACGCTCAGTCGATACTCGCGCACGAACGTCGACACTCGCCCGCGCGCGTCGAGACTCACCGCATACGTGCCCGCGGCGTAGACGTAACTCCGCACCAGGTCCTGATCGTCATCGAACAGCGCCATCGGTGAGACACCGAACAGCCCGTAGTCCAGATACAGACTGTGCAGCCCGTTGTAGGTGTTGCTGCCGGCGAGCACCGCATACATGCGCTGCGTGACGATGTGCAGCCACTCCTTCACCGGGCCGAATTCCGCCAGGTCGGGGTCCGGCGTGCCCAGCTTGAACCAGGGCCTGGCTGGCGACGTGATGCCGGCGTGCAGGCCCGACTGCAGGGTCTTCGCCGCGAACTTCGCCGTGCTGTCGACAATGCTCTGGTTGGTCTTCGTGCCCTTGTTCGTGTCGCTGGTCGACCCGCGGTAGCGGCGGGGGTAGATGTATTCGGCGATCTCGCGCCAGTGGCTGTCCCAGCCGCCACCGCGCCGAGCCGACACCATCGCCGCGCGCATCTTCTCGTAGCGCTGCCGCCGCTGCAGCGGGTTCTCCCCGTCGTATAACCCGGCCATCAGAGCCCGCCGGGCGTGCGCCGGATGCCCTGCTGGGCCCCGAGGGCCGGCCGGGCCGTGATCGCATTGAACGGGCGCGCGCGCCGGCGCCTGTATTCACTGCGCGCCACCTGGCCGGCCGCCTGCGCGAAGGCCTCGGTATAGAGCGCGCCCGGGGGCGGGGCCGGCGGCGGACCCAGCCGGGCGAATTCCGCCTCGCTCGCCGCGGCCTCTTCGGCCCGGTGCCGCGCCTTCCGTCGATGGATCGCACTGAACGCCGGCATGGCTCAGTACCGCGGAGCGCTGCCGGTGGTGCCGCTCATGGTGCCGCCGGCCAGGGGCGACTCGCCTTGTTGCGGTTGGTAGGGCTTCTTCGGCCGGCGCCGGATCCAGTTGGGCAACTGGCGGGCCAGGTTGGCCGCCACACCGATCGGCTGGAGGCGTCCGCCCCACGGGGTCATGCCGCCCTGGCCGCGCCCGCCGGCCACCAACTGCCCGATCCCGCCCCCGAACCCGCCACTGAATGCCGGCATTAGAACCTCTTGATCAACGCCTCTTCGGCGAGCTCATACCCACTGTGGCGCAGCCACCGCCCGAACCCCGAGCGCGGAGGCGCGGTCATTTTAAGCACAGCGGCCCCTACTTGTTGTGCCCAATTTTCAGACGCCGCAATGAGTAGTGGCCCCGCGCGGGTGTCCCGGCGCGCTTCCGGCTCGACCCAGATGCCCGTTTCATCGACCCAGACCCCGCCCGTAAACGGGTTCGTGACCCGCAACAACGCCGCGAACCCGACCGCCACGCCCTCGGTGTCGAAGGCCAGGATCACCGTGCCCATGGCCGCGGCCTCGAGCTCGAGGATCGCCGCCTGCACCCGCAGCAGCGTCGGCTCACCGCCCATCAACCGGCCGGTCGGCGTCTCCTGAATGAACCGCAGCCCCATGCGTCCGACCAGCGCCAGGTCGGAGCCGGCCGGGTTCCACGTTCGCAACCGCACATCACGCATGGAGGCAGCCCCGTCCGAACAGCACCAGCCACACCGCAAAGAAAGCCGCCACCAGCCCCAGGACCAGGCCCTGGACCACGGCCCAGTCCGGGCCCGTCCAGCGCTTACTCCGCGAACGGCGTAACACGCACCCGCTCCGGTTGGTTGTGCTCGAGGTCCCGGGCCGTGAACGGGTTGCGGTCCCGCAAGACCTTGCCGCCGCCGGCCATCGGGAACGCCACGCCCAGCGCCGGCTGGTCCGGCTCGTCATAGGTGTTGCTCAAGGCGTCCGCCAGGTCCGGCGAGAACCCGAGGCGCTCCTTCACGAGCTCTTTCGGCTCAAGCACGAACTGCCCGCCCAGGAACGTGTAGGTGATCTCGGTGAGCTCGGGCACCATCTCCGGCAGGTTCGGCAGCCGCCCGCCGTGCCGCACCCCCTCGGCCATCTTCAGCCAGTTGTGACTGCGCCGGTTCTTGTACTGCGGCAAGACCGCCGGCGCACTGTATTGGATCGGCACCGCCGGCCACCCGCCCGTGTTCAACTGGTCGAAGACCCCGTGGCCCCAGTGCCCGGTGTCGTCAATAAAGATCCGCTCCACCGGCACGTCGTCGAGCGCGGTCCAGCGCTCGCAGTTGTGCGCCACCCGCCCCGCGATCTGCGTCGTGTCGGCGTTGCGCATGATGACCGGCTGCCAGTTCATGGGCCCTTGCCTGGGCCAGATCACCGTGCGATCGTCGCCAAACCGCGCCACGTCCACCCCGAGGCGCTTCTGGAACCAGGTGTATTGGACCGGGTCCAGCTTGCGCTGCATGGCGCGCTGCACCTCTTCGACGCCCAGCAAGGCGTTGATGCTGACCGGCGGGAATTCCCCGAACACATTCACCAGCACCCAGGGATTCTCGCGTCCATACTGCGCGATCATCTCGCGCGCCCACTTCACGCTGATGCGCGGGCTGCGCATCGGACTGTCCGGGTCCCCGGTGATCGTCACCACCTGCCACAGCGTCCGGTCCACCGTGCAGGCTCTATACAAGGGTCCCGTCGTATGCGTGGGGTTGCCGCTGATCAGCAGTTTGGCTTCCCCGTGCTCCGCGTTGGCCAGGATCGCCTCGAGCGCCACCAGCACCGACTGCGGCACGCCCCCCGCCTCATCCACCACGCCCATGACGTGCGTGGCGTGCAGGCCGGCCAAGGCGTCGGCTTGTTGCTGCTGGTCCCCGTGCTTGGGCCACGTCCGCAGCTGCGCCCACCACGACTGCGGGTGGCGCTTGTTCACAACGGCGGTCTTGGTCCAGGCCAGCGTCTCCATGCAGAACTGGCTCTTGGACAGCCAGGTGTAGAGCTCCGGCCACAAGTTGGCCCTGATGTTCGCCTCGGTGATCGACGTGCAGCCGATGCGGCAGTGCGGGCGGGTCATCAGGAACCAGAGAATGATCCAGGCCAAGCAGGCCGTCTTCCCCGGGCCCTTGCACGCCTTGAACGCCAGGCGCTCCGTCTCGGGCTGGGCGATGAGGCGCAGGCCCTCGAGTTGCCACGCGTCCGGTTCCGCCTTGAACGCCTCGCGCACCATGGACCACGGCTGATCCCGCCACCGGTGCAGCGTGGCCTGGATCAGCCGTTCGTCCGTCATGCGCTACCGCCGCCGCTTCTGCTGCTCAGGCTCAGGCTCCGGTTCCTCGCCTCCGCCCTCGCCCTCGCCGCCTTCGCCGCCGGTCGGCGGTTCGGTCGGGGGCTGCTGCCCGCCCAGGAGGTCGCCCCAGTTGCCGCTCGCCGGCACGGCCACCCAGCCATGCAGCGGGGACCAGTGGAACACCAGCAGGCCACCAGGGCCGGGCTGGCCGGCAATGGGCTGACCGGGCACCGGGGGCGTCTCAGGATGCCCGCCCGCGCCGGGTTGCCACCCGACCGGGGGCCGCGGCTGTCCCGGCAGACTCGGCCAGTTCCCCGGCAGGTTCGGCCAGCCCGCGATCGGGGGTCCGCCCCATCCGCCCTCGCCTCCCGGCAACGACCCACCCGGCCACCCAGGCACAGTCGGCCAACCGGCGATCGGGGGCGGTTGCGGCCGTGGCGGTCCCGGCAGGCTGGGCCAGTTTCCAGGCACGCCCGGCCACCCGGCCACGGGCGGACCGCCCCAGCCCCCTTCGCCACCCGGCAGGCTACCACCGGGCCAGCCTGGCACCGTGGGCCAGCCAGCAATGGGCGGGGGCTGCGGTCTGGGCGGACCGGGCAAGGACGGCCAATTGCCGGGGACAGACGGCCAGCCCGCCACCGGGGGACCGCCCCACCCACCTTCACCACCGGGCAGACTGCCGCCAGGCCATCCCGGCACGGTCGGCCACCCCGGCCGCGGTGGCTCGGGCTGCGGGCCAGGTCCGTCTTCGGTGACCATGATCCCGGTGATCACCACACGTAGTTGTGCCATAGCGGTCGGTCCTTTCAAGTCGAAACAGTTAGCGGTTAATGGGAGCGTATTGCACGAGCCAGGCAACGCACAGCACCAACACCGGCACCCACAGCGGCACGTAGCTCGGACGCGCGGCGTGCACCAGGGTCATGATCAAGGCCGCCAACACCAGCACGCCCGTGATCGAAATAGGCATGGCCGTCAGAGCGTGACGTTGTGGCGCTTCTGGAGGTCTTGCCCGAACGCGCGCTGCACCTCGTAGAGGTCGTTGCCGTTGCGCACGCGCTGCTCGAGTTGCTGGTCGTCGTCGCTCGTCCACGCAATGCCGTAATACTGGTAGTAAGCCAGCATCATTGCGCCCGTCGCGTCGAACTTCTCCTGCGTGTTGATCGGGATCGGCGTGCCCTGGTGCGTCAAGTCGCCTGGGTTGCTGAAGTCAATCGCCATGGCGGATCCTTTCAGTGTTTCAGGAGGTAGACCGTGTCATTCGCGCGGAGAATGATGCTCGAGCCGGGCTGCGTCAGGTAGTAGCAGCAGGCCGGCTTGTTCGCCTCGAGCGTGGCATCCGACAGCGTGTATTTGATCGGCGCGGCCCAACTGCGCCCGCTGGGCCAGGCGTAGTCCGGCGTCGTCATGGCCAACTGCACCGCGGCGAGGTAGGGGATGAGCAGCGCCAGCGTATCGATCACGGAGCGCAGTCTACAACGGGCCCAGCAGGGCATAGGCTTGGATCAACAGCCACAGCACCAGCACCACCGCCGCCAGCGCGCCGGCCAGGACCAGCACCACCAGGCCAATGGAGGCTTTTGGCCGCGCCGGCTCGGTCATCACGAGGTCGGCTCTGGCAGGCCCAGGTCCCCGCGCAGCGCGCGCGCCAGGACTGAGAGCTCTTCGGACAGGGGAGATTTCAGCTTGCCGGTGAGCTCGAGAATGGTGCGCCGAGCGTGCAGCTTCGACACCAGCTTGACCTTGAACCCGTCCTTGGTCCGCTCATAGGCTTCGACGCTCGAGGCGATCGTTTCGGGCCAGTGCTGCGGGGGCAGTGGGTTGCCGTATTCGTCGAACAATTCGCGGATGTCGCTCTTGGCATCCTGGGCCAGCCGGCCCAGCGCCTCGGCCCCCGACATGCCCGCCGCTTCAAAGGCTTTCGTGACCTGGCGATGGACGTAAGCCCTCACGTGTGGTTTAGCTAGCGTGCAGCTACCTTCGGTGCGGCAGGTATCGAATGAGGCGTCGGCATGGAGCGAGCGCCACGCACCCGCCCCGTTGAACCCATTGCTGAGATAGGCCACGCAGAACGCCTTTTCACGCAGGCTCAGGCCGTCCCCGTCGACGAGTTCCACGCGGGCCTGGCGGGGCTTGCGGGCGTATTTCCGTTTGGCCTTAGTCATGGCACAGACACTCCATCAGGTCAGGGTGGTCGTCCAGGCCGACGAACAGGTCGCCCTGCGCGGCTAGCGCGGCGTAGCTGGGCGCGTCAGCACGGAAGGTGCCGCCGATCCGCCGCTCTTGCTCGATCCACCACCCGGCGAGGTCGGGCCGGTCACGAATGATCTGGCGACGTTTCCCCGTGCCTTTGAGAAAACAGAGGTCGCAGTTGCCTTCGTGCGGGCGTAGGTGGAGCGTGAAGGGTTGCGCGGCCCAGAAGGCCCACACGTCCGCGAGGGTCACACCGGCTTCAGCCAGGGGCACGTCGATGTCCCACTCGTCGCTCGACGCACCGCGCAACCGGGCCACGCGACGAGGCTCATCCGCGCGCAGGCCCACCGCATTCGTCCAGTGCGCGTAGCCGTGGGCGCGCATGTAGTCGCGCATCGGCTTGATCTTCAATTCCTGGGTGCAGAACCGCGCCACCGGGTTGGGCAGGAAGTGCTTATCGGTGATCAGTTGCGTGAAGTAACCCGGCCGATGCACGGTCACAATCTCGACGCCCCAGTGCGCAGCACAGTCGGCCACGAACGCATAGGTTTCGGCACGCTCCTGGCCCGTGTCGGCAAAGACGACGTGAACATCCGGGCGCAGGCCCACGTCGAGCAGTTGCCGCAGCATATAGGCAGAGGTCAGACCCCCAGAAAACGACACCAGTGCCGGCCCGTCAATGGCGTAGGGGGTCATCCGCCTACTTCTTCTCGGCCTTCTCGGCCGCCGCCGCCGCAGCCTTCTCTTCCGCGGTCACGGGCACGCCGCTGACGATCCGCTGCAGCCGCAGGTTCGACGGGGGCGCCGGCGGCACGAACGTCGGCGGCACGACCGCGGCGTTACTGTGCGCCGTCTCGATGCCGCCAATGGTGGCCGTCAGGTCCAGCGACTGGCCCGCCACATTCAAGGCCGTGGGCACGGTGGCCGCGCACGTCTTCGTGTAGGCGTCCGCGGTGGTCGTGCAGGTCACCATCGTCAGCAGTGTGCCGACCGCGCTGCCGACCTGGTAGATCTTGTAGGGATACCCTTGGGCGGTGGCCACGTCGAACGGCGGCCGGGTACCGCCGGCTGGGGCGGGCGGGCCGCTGATCTCCCATTGCGCGCGCAAAGTTTGCGTCTGCGCCTGCGCGGTCGAGACACACCACCCGACCAGCGCGAGAACAACCAGAGCCACGCCCACCACCACTTGTTGCACGCGCATACCGCCTCCGTTCAGAGTGCACATTCCCAGCCGAGCTCGGCCGGGTTCGAATTCGCTGCCGTCGCCTTGAAGCCCAGAAGCTGGCTGCGGTTGTATAACAGAATGGCCAGGCCGGAGTCTTCCAGTGTGTGTTCTGGGTCCGTCAGGACGTTGCCATCGGCATCCCGCTCCGCGCCTGGCACCAGCGTCCCGACCAGACTCGAGGGCGCGGTCCCGTTGGTGAAGTAGCGCAGGCTCCCACTGGTCCAGTGCCCCACGCACGTCAGGCTCTCGTCGAGCGTGGCCGGCTCGCGCCCGCCCAGGTCCTCGGCCGTGAACCAGCGCGTGGTGTTGTCGATCACCATGGTGAACACCACACACGCCGCGGTCGGGTTACTCGTGCAGGGCGCCTGCGGGGTCTGCGGCGGGTGGTTGTGGTCAGGCGGCACCGGCGCGTCCGGCTCCTGCGTCCAGGCCGCTCGAGGCGCCGGCACCCACGGCACCGCCGGCCAGAGTAAGTCCGTCCAACTGACTAGCGCGAAGTAGCCGACCAGCACCGCCGCGCGCGCCTCGAGACTCATGGGGTCTCACCGCCGGCTGTCGTAGATGCCAGTGAGAATGATCACGACGACCACCACCAGAAAGAGCACACCGACAATGCCCAGCATGTCACGGGCGCCGTCCTTGAATGGTGTAGGCGTTCGACGGGCCGCTCTCGCAGCAGTTCCCGTCGAAGGCGAAGGCGTAGAGCGTGCGCCGGCCGGGCGTGTTCAGCAGATCGACCGCGCCCTGCGGCAGCGGGCTGTCGCACAGATGCGTGGTCGGAGTCTGCGTCACGCAGCTGTGCGGCGGGGGCATCGCCACGAACGGCCCGTTCGGGGTCGCACTGTCGATCCGCAGCCGCATCGGCATGTTGATCGCCTTGTCCGCCGGCATGTCGTTCAGTTGAAACACGACGCGGTCGGTGGTGTAGACCGGGCCGCGCGTGATCGTAGTGCCGCGCACCACCGCGCGTTGCGCCCCGGCCGGCGCGGCCAGCGCCAGGACAAGGATCAGGGTTCTCATAGCGCGTCTACCTCTGCTATGCGCCGGCCGATCCAGGCCATCACGGGCACCGCCATGCTGTTGCCCAGCGCCTTGTAGCGCGGCCCGTCGGCGGCCGCTTTCCCCCGATAGGGGATGAGCGTGTAGTCATCGGGGAACCCCTGGAGGCGCTCGCATTCTCGAGGGGTCAGCCGGCGCACCGCCATGGCGGTCGCGGCGACGTTCGACAGCCGGAAGTTGTGCGTGCCCTCGCGGGTGTAGGTGCGGGCTTGGTTCGCCGCCACCGGGTCGGCGAGCTCCGCGAAGGCCACGAGCGGTGCGCCGTCACCCAGGCCCGTGCTGCCAGACTCGGCCTTGAGCGGCGGCACCACGTCGGACGGCCCGTTGTCCTGCGCGCCGAGGGGATGGGTGACCGCTCCGCTGATGTCTGGGTCTTGGCGGTTGTGGAAGGCCACGGCGTGGCTCGAGCACTCGCGCAATGTGAACATCGGATCACCTGGGTTGCCCATGGCGCTCCCGTCTCTGGCGATGCCCCTGTCGCCACGACCCTTCGCCCCGTCAAGAATCGGCACGGGGATCAGCCCGCCGTCGCAGTCGAAGTCGGTCCCGAGGCCACCGCCCGCAGTGCTGCGGCTAGGGAGTGTGGGAGCTGTCATCGCCACCAGCGCCTCGGCCTCTACGCGCTCGTTGCCCGTGCGACTGAATGGAGGGCCGCCGCCAACTGTGGGGGCAAGTCTTTGCCCCGCGTCTCGGCTCGGCGCAGGATCCCCGCGCAGGCTCGCATACTCAATGAGAACCGCTGCGGCACGTCGCCAGTCTCCAAGATGGCCGACAACGAACACGCGCTTCCGTCGCTGGGCCAGTCCGAAATACTGAGCGTCAAGAACGCGGTAGGCGAACCCATACCCGCACTCTGCCAGCCCTCGGAGCAAGGTGCCAAACGCCCGTCCTCCGTCGGCGGACAGGACACCGGGGACGTTCTCCCAGACCACCCATCGGGGCCGTAGTCGAAGAGCAATTGCAAGGTAGGTGAGCATGAGCGAACCACGCGGGTCATCCAAGCCCGCTCGCAGTCCCGCGACACTGAAGGACTGGCAGGGAGTTCCGCCGACGAGAACATCGACAGCTGCACCATCAAAGGTCCAGTCCTTGAACCGGGTCATGTCGCCCAAGTTGGGCACGGTTGGGTAGTAGTGCGCCAGCACCGCGCACGGGAACGGGTCCACCTCGCTGAACGCCACGGGCGTCCACCCCAGCGGGTCCCAGGCCACGGTGGCCGCCTCGATCCCGCTACACACGCTCAGGTAGCGCATACGGTTACCAGGGAATGTCGTCCGCCGTCAGGTGGATCAACCCGTCGTCAGGCGGGGGCGGGGTCCAGACCACCGGGAACGCATTGAACACGTCTTGCGGCACAAAATACGCCGGCGGCCGGTCATTCGGGGTGCTCTCATACTCTTTGCGCACCCCGTGCCGGCCGATGATCCACCCGCACAAGTCGTAGCGCACCAGGTCATGCTGCACCACCAGCACCCACGGGTGATCGATCGTCGGCTTGGCCACGTCGTCGGGCCGGATGATCAGCCGCCCGTCGTGGTGCGGGGTCATGCGAACCTGCTCGACGCCAAGGTCTTGGTCGTCCTCCCAGGTCGTGCCGGCGCCGAACCAGTAGCGGTCCAGGCCTTTGGCGCACGCCATCTCGCCCAGGCACCCCTGAATATGGCGCTCCAAAGAGTCGAGGTCGTTCCCGTGCTTGCCGTTGTCGGCCTTCGCCGCGATCCCGGCGTCGTTGCGGATCTTCGCCACGAACCGCGCCAGTTGCACCTCGCGCGGGCGCAGAACCACGGGGATCCTCTGGGGCTTCATGCCGGCACCGCCCGGTGCCAGAGCCTAGCGTCGTTTCCGAACACGCGCCAGCCCGCCGCCGGCTTGCGCCCGAACAGTTCCACCCGCGCGCCCTCGGGCCAGTGTTTGTCCAGATACTGCCGGAAGAAGTCCGGCTTGGCCGAATGCTCGGTCTTGCGCTCGACGTAGACCGACCGCGGTAGTTCGCGCGGCACGTCCGGCGTGCAGCTGCCACGCGTGCAGATCAGGAACAGTTCCACCGACCCCTCGGTGTAGAACCCGCCGGCGCCACGCACCTTGTCCCAGACCAGCAGCGCCTTGTACACGAACCCCCAGGCGCGCAGGACATCGTAGGGGCCAGGGTCGTCGTAGAGCAGCGGAGCGGGCACCCAGAGCCCCAGAACGGCATCCGGGGTCGTGTGCGCCTTCACCGGCAGTTCGCACAACTGGTCGATCGACATGACCGGGTAGTGCTTGCTCGAGCTCGAGCCACTCGGCTGCGCCTGGCCGTAGGTCCAAGGCGGGTCCGCGAGCCACACCCGATACTGCCCCTCCAGCGCGGCCTGGCCCTGGACGGTGGCCGCGCGCTTGCGGACCCGCATCTCTTCGCGCACCTCGCGCTGACCCCAGCCCTCGGCCACCGCTTGGTCGATCACCTCATCTATAACTATCGACGGTTGCGCGCTGAGCGGGTAGTAGAGGCTGATGTCCACGTCCGCCCGGCGCTGTGCCACCGGCACCCGCCCCAATTGCCGCAAGTTGATCAACGTCTGCCGCGCAAACCCGGTCAGTTCCTGCGCCTGCTCGATGCGGTCGGCCCAGTCCGTCCGGCCATCCCCATAGAGCAACCAGTCCGCGAGCCACCAGCCCGCGCGCAGATAGGACCGCCGCGCGTATTCACCGACCGCCTGGTGTTCGTCGAAGGTCGGCTTGCCCGTCACCCGCAGCCGGGTGGCCGACAGCACGTAGGGACCGATCGTGATCGGCGCGTCGTCGAACGACAGTTTGCGCCCCACGGCTACACCTCGGCCTCTTCCACCGGCGTGCCGCTCGGGGCCGCACTCACCTGGTCCTTGGCAATATGCACGGCCAGCTTGTCCGCGCCCTTCAGCCGGTCCAACCGGATGCCGTTGGCCGTGTAACTGTCCACGCCCTTCTCGGCCATCTCGCGCAGGGCGCTGGCCTTATAGGCCAGTTCGTCCATGCGGTTCTGCGCGTCACTCGACCGCACTTCCGCCAGGCCGTGGCACACCGCGTCCAGCTTCCGGTTCCGCACCTGCTCGGTCCCCGGCAGTTGCGCCTGGCGGGGCAGCGTCGGGCGGGTAGTCCCGCTGCCGTTCGTCATCTTCTGGGCCGTGGGTTTCTTCGCGTCGAACCGGTGCTTCTTCGCCATGTCGCTCCTTCGGAGGTCTGCCGCCGGCCTGCAGCCGGCCGTATTCCGCGATCAGCAGGGCATCCGCGATCGCATGGGTGATCTTTTCCTTCGGGAACCAGCGCTGCGCCAGGATCTTCATCACCCGCTTGTCGCCGGCGTGCGGCACGATCCCCAAGCCGCGCTGCCAGGTCCAGGCCGTGACCAGCGTGTAGGCCACGCCGGCCGCGCGCAGCGCCATCTTCAACCGCCCGTCCTGCTGGCCAAACGTGAACGCGCTCACAACCCCCATCTGGGGCGACGAATGCACCGCCTCGACCCAGGCCCGGCACGGGTGCCCGGCGGCCTTCGCCTCGCGCCGGGCGATCGTCAGCCACGCCAGGAGGTCCGCGTCCACCTCGGGCATCGGCGTCGTCGTCACCACCGTGCCGCGGTGGTCGAGCAGCGCCAGTCCGCCGCTCTTGCCCGGGTCCGCGCCGACGAAGTAAGCCATGCGTTTGCGCGCCGTCATTCTGATCCAGAAGTCGGCTTCGGGGCCACCAGTTTTCCCGGTGATGCCGGCCGGCGCGGAGCCCGCACCCGCTCCGGCAACGGCTCGCCACCGTCGTGGAATTGCTGCGTCGACCGGTCGAACGTCAGGTTGAGTGTGCCGGCGTTCCCGTTGCGCTGCTTGGCCACAATAAATTCAGTGGTGCCGCTGGCCAGGTGGTTCGGCCGATACAGGAACGCCACCATGTCCGCGTCTTCTTCCAGCCGCCCGCTCTCCCGCAAGTCCGACAACTGCGGGCGCGGGTCCATCCGTCCATCCGCGGCCCGGTTCAATTGCGACACCAGAAACGTGGCCACGTGCAGGTCCCCGGCGATCTCGTTCTTGGTCCGGGTGCTGATGTCTGACATTTCGGCGTAGCGGTTGCCCTGGTTGCGCCCCTCGAGCTCGCCCGGGATCAGTTGGGCGTAGTCGATCACCACCAGGTCCAGGCCCCCCTCGGCCTTGATGCGCCGGCACGCGCCACGGATCTGCCGCACCGTCTGCCCGGGCCGGTCGTCGATCAGGAGCTCGAGCGTGCTCAGGCGCTCCATGCCGTCCGCGATCCGCGCGTGGTCCTTCGCCCCCAGCACCCCACTCTGGATCCGCGTGAGTTCGACCCCGGACAAGACCGCCAGCAGCCGGTCCCGTAGATGTTTCACGCGCATCTCCAGCGAGAAGATCACCACCCGCTTGCCGGCCTCGCTCGCGGCGATGGCGGTATTGAGCAGCCACGTGGTCTTCCCCATGCTCGGCCGCGCGGCCAGCACGTTCATGTCCGCCGCCTGCCACCCGAACGTCAGGTCGTCGACCGACTTGAACCCCGTGGGAATGCCGGTCACCTCGCCCTGGTGCGCGTGCCGCCATTCCAAGTCGTCGAACAGCCCATTGATCAGGTCCTTGGCCTTGACGTGCCCGGCCGGGCGCTGCAGATGCAGGTCGAGGATCGCCTTGTCCGCCGCGGCCACGATCGTGTCGGCACTCTCTTCCGCGGCGTAGGCCTGCGACAGGATCCGGTTCGTGGTGTCGATCACCTGGCGCAGCCGATACTTCTCGCGCACGATCGCCGCGTAGTGCGCCACGTTCACCGACCGCGGCACCCCGTCCGTCAGGCTCGCGAGATACCCCGGCCCGCCGACCGCCTCGAGTTCGCCGGTGCGCTCGAGCTCGTCCTTGAGCGTCGTAAAGTCGCACGCCACCTTGCGCTCCAGCAGCCGCACCATGGCCAGGAACAACTGCCGGTGCGCCAACCGGTAGAATTCCTGGCCGGTCAGCGTCTGGTCGATCAGTTCCAGCGCGGTGTTGTCGATCAGCAGCGCGCCCAGCACGCTCGTTTCCGCCTCCAGGCTGTGCGGCAGCGTGTCGTCTTTCGGGGCCTTCTTCACCGGGGCACCCGCATCTCCGCGCTGATGGCCTGCGTGTGGTCCGCCGCCGTCCGGCAGCGCGGGACGTGCCGGCAGTCCGCCGGCGGGGCCCCGAGCATGAAACTGTCGGTGCGTTCCGCGCCCCAACGGTTCACGCTGCTGGCGAACAGCGCAAACGGGTGCCGGCGCTCGACGTAATACGACTCGTTGCTCGCGAGGTAGCGTGCGGCCCGGGCCTCGAGGTCCTCGGGCTGGAGCGTCCGCAGCAGCCGCTTCCACTGCGGCCGGTCCTTGGCGTAGGTCCACACGTATTGGCCGATCTGCCCCGGCGTGTAGCGCTCGCACCAGCAGTAGTCGAAGGCCTGCTCCAGGCGCTTCAAGTCCTCGCCCTGCGTCGTGCCCCCGGTCTGCAGCGCATACAGTTCTTTGTTGATCGCCGCGGCCTCCATCAGCAGCGCGTCCTGTTTCGCCAGTAACCGCGCGATCTTGTCGTCACTCCCGGCCATATGTCACCCCTTCCGGTTCATCAGTCGCGGCGTCGGGTCGAACGGGGCCGGCGCGGCGTTCAGCTTACGTCGCACCTCCCGCCGTCGTTCAGCCGCCTGCCGTTGCTGCGCTTCCCACTCGGCCGGCCGGCGCTTCCGTTCCTCCGCTTCCCACTGTTCCAGCTTCGTCTTCCACCCGCCCTTCAGCCGGTGTGCCGCGTTCCTCCAGGCCATCCGTCCCCCTTCGACCTTTCAGCCAACGGTTGCCGTCCATCCGGAGGCCAGAGGCCTCTCCCAAGGGAGGGCAGGCCTCTGGCCAGGAAACTCCACCAACGGGGGTTTACCGCGTTTCAGCCACTCGGCCGCACGCCACCACGTCAGCCCCAGAGGCGCAGCGGCTATCGCGGCAGCGGCGAACCTGCCGGGAAAACACGCCCCAGGTGCGGCCAGTATTTTGGGCGGTTCTGCTCGCCCCCCTCTTCGCGGCCTGGCCGTGGCCACCGCGCCCGCCCATCGGTTACCCCAGTTGGCGGGACGTGCCCGACGTAACCGCCTGGGTGGTTGAACCCGCCCACGGCTACGTTGCGAACCGACTACTTGTGTGTTGGAAGGCTTTCCGGCTACCATGAACGGCAGCCGGGGCCTGCCTACTACAGGCGTTCGGTGAGATCTGCGGCCGGCGAAGGCTTCCCACCTTCGACCGGCCGCGCGCTTTTATAGGATCTTTCCCGCCGCAGATCAACCCCTCACAACTGGTGGGGGCCTTTTGTCGTGCGCCGTCTATTCCTGGGCCTCCGCTCCAGATACGTCTCCACGGCTTCGGCCATCGTCAAGCAGTTGGCCCCCAGGAACAGCCCCAGCAGCACGCGGTCGATGGGGTCGGTCACCTTGAGATAGATGCACAGCACCGGGAACACCAGCAGCCACACCATGAACAGGCCGTGGTAGATCTCCACGATCAGCCGGGCGCTCATCGCGGATACCGGCGGGCCTTGGCCACGTTGATCAACTGGCCGGCGGCCCCCATCGTCAACGGTTCCTTGAACGGCACCCGCAGCTTGCGCAGGTAGTCCAACTGCTTCTCCGAGGCCGGCCGTTCTTTCCAGCCGGCATCCCGGGCCAGCAGGCGCTGGACGTTCCGCCGCTCCCGGCCGACCCAGAGCTCGGCCGCCACCAGCGCCGTCGCCTCAGTCGGGTAGCCACTGCCGAGGGAGCGCTGCCGGGTGTCGAGGCGCTGCTCCTTCGGCCCGTCCGGGTCCCGCTTCTGTTTCCACGTCAGGGCCAGGTCCCACTTCCCCAGCAGGTCCTGGCTGGCCTCGAGCGTTTCGGTCCCCTCGAGGCCGTCCGGCGTCTGCCACGGGTAGCTGATGCGGAACGCGTCCGACAACTGCAGCCAGTCCAGGCGCGTGCTCTGCACGAGCTCGCCTGACAACGGGGCCACCTTCCACACGTCGACCCGCTGGGCCCGGGCCCGCAGCTGCGCCAGGGTCAGCCGGCCGTCCTTGAGCAGCGCGGCAATGTCGAGGTTGGGGTGCTGCTCCTGCAGCGCCTTGAGCTCGGCGTCGAGCGCGTCGAGCGTCTGGTCGTCCGCCGGGACCAACCCCGGCGGCAGCCCGTAGAGCACCGGCGCCGTCTGGAGACTGTGCCGGCGGGACACATCGACGATGTCGATCACCACGCACCGGTCCTTGCCGGGGTGCGGGCGCAGGCCGCGCCCGGTCATCTGCTCGTAGAGCGTGGCGCTCTTGGTCGGCTTCGCGTGGAGAATGCACTCGACCATCGGCAGGTCGGTGCCCTCGGTCAGCACCATACAATTCGCGATGCCCTGCAGCGTGCCGTCCCTGAGGGCCTGCAGCATCGCCCTGCGTTCGTCCTTGGGCGTTTCTCCAGACAGCGCAGCCCAGTGGTAGCCCGCTTCACAGAACGCGTCAGCGAGGCTGTGGGCGTGCGCCACGTCGACCGTGAACCCGAGCGTGCTCCGTCCTTCGGCGAGCTCGCGCCAAGCCGCCACGGCCAAGGCGTTCCGCTCGGTGAGATTCACCGCCTCGGCCAGGTCCTTCTGGTTGAATTCCCCGGCCACCGTCCGCACGTCGTCCAGGCTGCAGTCGCTCTCAATGGCGTGCGCCTCGATCGGGACCAGATACCCGTCCTTGATGGCCTGCTTGAGCTCGTAGCTGTAGGCAATGGACTGGAACACACAGCCGAGCCCGATGGCATCGGTGCGGTTCGGCGTGGCCGTGACCCCGACCAGCAGCCGGTCCTTCGGCGCCGTCCGGTCCCAGCCCGCCAAGGCCTGCTCCATCTCAGCCGTGTCGGTGAATTCGATCGCCTCGATCCCCTCCACGTCGGTGCCCTCGGCCGGCGGCAGGAACCCGAGGTGGACCAGGGCGGTGCGGTAGGTCGGCGCGGCGGCGTGGTGCGCCTCGTCGATGATGACCAGCCGGAAGTCATGGTGGCGGATCAGCCGGGTCAGCCGGGTGAACTTGCGCGCGGCCAGCGTCTGGATGCTGGCCACCACGCAGTCGGCAAAGCTCGACGCCACGCGCGGGCCCTGCTCCACGTCCACCATCCAGTCCGGGTGCTGGGCCTGGATCTTCTCCGCGGCCTGGTCGAGCAGTTCTTCGCGGTGCGCAACGACCAGCATTTGCGCGCCCCGGCCCCGGTGCTCGAGCAGAAACGACCCGATCCGGTCCCAGGTCGGCATGGCCGCAAACGTGACCGTCTTGCCGGTGCCGGTGGGTTTCTTCACCAGCAGCCGGCGCTCGCCCCAGGCCAGGTGGTCGGCCACCGCCTCGAGCGTAGCCGTCTGATACGGGCGTAGGGTCGGGGCCATTAGAACGCTACGACCTTCGCCCCGACTTGCTTGGCGAAGCGTGTGGCCTTGGCGCGGGTCGTCCAACCGATGTCCTGCGTGACCGTGCCGCGGATGAAGTCTTCGCGGGTGGCGTAGAACTTCACCACCACGTAGGGGTGCTCGTCCTTCATAAAGACCACGGGCTGTCCGGGCTTCACCTTGGCACCGTCTGCCAAACTCTCTGCAAACGTCTTCTCGCGGGCATCGCGGGGCGTGGTGTCGTTGGCCATGTCACTCTCCGTTCGGTTGTCCGGGTTCCTCGCCGCCGGGGGTCACGCCCCGGTCGACGAGTAAGAGACTACTACTTGTGTGTCTGAATGTCAACGCTTGTTGATCTCGGGCGCAATGAACAACCCGTAGAGCGCCAGCACGAACAAACATCCAACCAGAATGGTGGCCATGTCACTCCCTCACTTTCGTTTCCGCTTGGGCCGCCACCCCGTCTTCCGGAGGGTGCCGTAGACGTAGGCAGCGGCCCGTTTCTTCCCCAGCCCCAGCTTCTTCGCCCGTCGCTTTAGCTTCCGCTCCAGGCGCTTCGGCATGGGTCACCTATGAGCGTGAAAGACCGTGTGCGTTGGGACGCGCAGTGGCTTGTCGGCTGGCCCCTTCACAAACGGGTGGATGTAGATCGGCCGGATACCATCCTTGTAGGGTTGCTGCCGCCAGTGGCCGGTCACGATCCAACGGCACGACCACTCGACCGGTTCTGCGTTGGGATCACGCGGGGCGTCCGACTCAAGCCGGCGCAGTTCGATGATCTTCACGGTGCTGGCCACCGGGGTGTCGAATTCGCGCGCCAGTTGCTTGCGCCGATGCCGCTCGACGTGCCCGTCACTGGTGACCAGAATGCGCTGGCGCAACCAGGCCGCGGCGGCAATGACGAAGCGCATTACCTCGTAGCCCCGGCGCAGCCGAAACGTGTCATCCTCTACCCCTCCGAACGACAGCGCAACGTCGTCGCGGACATTGCCGAGCGTGCGATCCGGCGGGATCGCATAGACCGACGTTGGCATCAGGATCGACGGTTCGTCGTCAGCGCGGCGGGACCACCGGTGAACGATCAGGGCCAGCCGCTCCGGTGCGTCAGGCGGACCCAAGACTACCGGGCCGATCACGATGGCACCGATCTCCCGACCCACCCGTGTAGACGTGTCAGGGTCTGGAAGCGCAATCGGCACCGGCTCGTCGAACCACCACCAACTGACACCACTGGGCAAGTCCTCCAGGCGCAGCGTCGAAGAGTCGGGCACCGACAGCGCGGCAGCTTGCACCGCCGCGCTCGTCGGCCCACTCCAGCAATAAGTCTCGGCGTGCGGCAGCAGAGTCGTGGCACCTTCAGCGGCAAAGCGCAGACCTGACAGGCTCAGGTCTGACGGGTCTGCCGCCTCGCTTACATCGAGCATCCAGTGCGCCGTGCGTAGCACGGCATACTGCTGCTCCAGCGCTCGCATCCATGGGCGGTCGTGCATGGCCGCACCTCAGAACGTCGTGGTGGTCTTGCGCGCCTGCACACCCGGCCAGGTGTTGATCAGTTCCCGCAGTTCGGTGGCGTAGCGGTTGACGCGCGCCACGTCCACCATCAGGACATCGGGCGGCACCTCGCCGCGGAGCGCAGCCTCGTGCAGCGCCTGCAGGTCGGTGATGTCCGCCGACCACGTCGTGCGCTCGCGCGCGCCGGACGCCTTCTGGATGTTCGGCCGCACCGGCGCGTTGACGAACGGGATCGCCGGCTCCTGCGACACGGCCACGGCCTGCCGGCGGATGGCTTCGGCGTCTTTCAGCCCGTTGATCGCGGACGTGATCTTGCCGAGGGACATCAGACGGGCGGCACTCTTCAACGAGTCTTTGTAGCCGGCCAGGACCGCGGCCTGCTGCGCGTTGCCGGTCTTCGCCATCTGCTCGACGAACTTGCGCTCCCGGTCGGACAGGTCGGCCGACGCCTCTTCGCGCTCGACGGCGCGGCGTTCCAGTTCCGCCAGTTCTTCCTGCTGCCGCTGGCGCGCTTCCTCTTCGGCCTTGCGGATGGCGCGCTCTTCCATCTCGCGGGCCAACCGGCGCTGTTCTGCGGTGTAGGTGTTGTGGAGGCCCTGGAGAATGCCGGCGCTCTGCTCCAGGGGCTTCGTCACCTCGGCGCGGGCCTGCGTCAGGCGACGGTGGATCCGAAAGAAGGCCCCCGTGAACGGCTCGGCGTGTTCCTCGGCCAGCTTCAGCGCGTTGCGGTCAGCCAGTAGGTCCTCCTGCAGCGCGAGGTCCTCGGCTTCGGTCACCGGCGCCTTGCGCTGGCGCGACTGTTCCAGGCGGTCCTTGGCCACCGCCACCATGGCCTTGTTGCTGCGCCACCAGTTCGCCAGGTTGTCGAACCACGGCAGCACCAGCGCGTGCTCCTGCTGGACGAGGGCCACCTCCGCGGGCAGCACCTCGGCGTCGATCACTTTCTTCTTCCCGTTCCCGTTGGTCTTGGCCATTAGCGCACCACCTTGTCGCCGGGCAGCACGGTATAACTGCCGGTTTCCGCGAACCGCTTGGCGTAGAACCGGTCGGATGCGGCGTTCATGCGCTTGGCCCCGCGGCGGCGGGTTTCGTTGAAAAATGCCCGGTGCCGCTGCACCGAGTCGGCCACCGCCGTGAACTTCGCCGGCGTGTTGCCAAGGGTTGCCAGTTCGTCATCGGTCATCGCCCGATATTCCGCAACTAGTGCGTTGTATTTCGTAGTGGCCATGTCACTCACTCCTGTCGGTTACTTCGGAAATTCCTGCTGCACCTGCGCGCGGCAGGCATCGCACCCGATCCACTTCGCACGGTCGGCGGCGTTCATGCGCTTGGCGTCGGTGTAGGGCACGTCGTAGGCGGTCAGCGTGCCACCGCACGCGGTGAAGGTATGGCCGAACCCGTCGTTGATCCGACGCCCGCGGCGACGGACAACGACACGAACGTGGGCGCGAATGGCGGCGAATGTGCGGGCACTCATGACTCACTCCTTCTCGCCGGGGGTCACGCCCCGGTCGATGAGAGAGACTACTGCTTGTGACACACAACTGTCAAGCCCCTCTCTCACCGCTCCATCCGCGACAGCTTCTCCAGCACGATCAGCGGGGCCGAATCGGTGACCGGTTCCAACACCCCGACCCGCTCTTCCCGCGCGATCAGGATCCAGTATTCGCCCGGCTCCCCGGCAAAGGCGCACGCCTCCATCTGCCAGGACACCGGGCCGTTGGTCCCGTCTGCCGTCCGCGGCAGCACCCGCAGCGTGCCCTTGTGCAGGCTGATCACCCCTTCTCGGTGCCGCCATCCGCACAACGTGATCAAGTTGTCCACCTGCGAGCGCAGCCCCTTCGGATCGCCGCCCATGCCCTTGTGGGTCAGGTGCGCCACCTCCGGGTTGTAGCCGCGCTCCCGACATCCGCAGAAGGGAAAGCGGCACCTAAAGCCGTCGCGGGCCGCGGCGGTCAGCTTGTTGGTGCGCTCCTGCCGGGCGACGAGATAGCGCCGACGTTGCTTCTCGATCGTGCGCGTCTTCGTCTTGAACATCGGGCCAGCATGTCTCGGGGGCCAGGATTGGGATTCGTCCACGGCTCAACTCCTTCAGCCAGTGACTGGAACAGCGCAGCGCGTGCCGCGCCTCGAGCCACCTCAATAGCGCCCGCATACCCGTAACACCTCGTAGGCCTCGGCCAGGTCCCGCGGGTCGTCGTGCCGCTCGACCTTGTAGCCACCGTCGAACCGCAGGTAGCAGCACCACCGGCGCGTGTGCTGCGGCGGGATGCCACTCTCGACGCTGTCGAGGATCGCTTCCAGCGCCGTCTGGACCGGGTGCCACGGGGCTTTGCCGCCGGTCTTGATTTCCCACACGCCGCGCACCCGGTGCAGGTTCAGCACCCGGTCGATCCGGCTGCAGTAGCGGTGCGTCGGGTGGCTGCTCAGTTCTTCGACGTGCAGGATGTCCGGCTGCAGCGCCCGCATACAGGCGACGTGCGCCAGCAGATACGGCTTCCACCCGTGCGTGACCCCTTCGGGTCGGCTGATCAGCCCGAGGTCGTAGTCGGCGGTGCGCGCGTGGACCCACGTCCCGCGCTCCGCGGCGTCGTCGTCGAACCACCGGTCGTCGATGCGCCCAGCCTGCTTCAGTAACTGCGTGATCCCGGGCAGCACCTCGCCCGTCTCCTGTTCGATGTAGTCGTGGCGGCCGGCGTCGAACCGCACGTCGAGGTCGTTAGCCACGGGGCCGCTCCAGCAATCGCCGCAGACTGGCGCGCATGACCGGGTCGGTGTCCCAGCGGTCGACCGCCGCCGCCAGGTAGTTCTGTAAGTGCTCGACGACGGGCCCGTGCTCGTGCTGCGGGAACGTCGCCGACACCGCGTGCGCGGCCATCTCGATCAGCGCGGTGGCGATGGTGCCGCCGTCCACCGTGCCGGCCGGGATCGTCTCGATCAGCGCCACCGTCAACCGCGCGATCGTCTCGGTCAGCACCAAGTGGTCGGCCTCGCCGCCCATCCGCAGGCCGTCATCGTCCGTCATGGTTATCCTTCCTCGCCCGGATCGCGCGGCAGCTGCAACGGCCCCGGCGCCTCGAGGGCCGCAATGATCGCGTTATAGTCCTTGCGCTTGATCTCAGCGCTGCCGCTCACGGCATAGCGCGCCCCGAGCCACACGGCCACCTCGTCGACCGGCCGGCGCATCCGCTTGGCGGTGTCCCACAGTTTCCGGGCCGCGGGTTTGGTGATCGGTTCATCGCCGTCCGGCATGTCGGTGGCCGGGGTCTGCGCCGGCGGGGCCGGCTTGGGCGCGGCCTGGCGCGAGGGCGCGCGCTGCTCGTTCCACATCGGCGGGTCGTCCTTCCGGCGCCACACCTTCTGCTCCTTGCCGTCCCGGCTCTGCACCGTCACGCACACGCCTAGCTCGCGCGTCATGCGCTCGCGCCAGTCGTAGTCCCACAGTTCCAGCCACACCCCGATCCGCTTGCAGCACCGGCGCAGGGCGCTGGCAACGGTGCTCTCGACGGCGTCCCCGAAGGTCTGGTCCGGGTTGCTCTCGTGGTATTCCTGCTGCCCCCAGGCCGCGGCCACCGGCGCCCCGCCGATGTGTAGGACGTAGGGGCAGACAATGCAGCGCTTCTGCCCGTCGAACGCCGGCCGTCCGATCGGCACCAGCGCCCAGCCGAACCGGCCGAACGCTCTATTGAGCAGCCGGGTGTATTCGGTGTGCGCCAAAAACATGACGGGGTGGCGCTGCGGCAAGAACCTGATGCGCCCGACCGGCGGCGGCTCCGA
>Ga0247796_1000012_pt1 | contig 35570 bp, 43 predicted proteins | sample UWRJS166409R6_FD_179941 | JGI IMG/M metagenome (GOLD analysis project Ga0247796, IMG submission 179941) | Soil microbial communities from Arlington Agricultural Research Station in Wisconsin, United States - UWRJ-S166-409R-6 | ecosystem: Environmental > Terrestrial > Soil > Agricultural land...
CCGGCACACGGATCACAGTCTTCCTCACTCGCCGACAGTACGACGCGCTGGCGATGGCCGTCGCGTGCATCGAGAGCGAGTGGGAGCAGGACGGCGAGCCAGCCCCCAACACGCAGGCCGCTCTCGGCCTGGCGTTCGACAAGATCAGGACGGCATGGAGGAGCGCATGAAGTCGCTCGAAGAGATCCAGGCGAAGCTCGCCGAGACTCGCGGCTGGGTGGACGAGAACGAGGACACTGGCGCATCCGAGTTCGGCGTCGAGCTCGGATGGTTCCAGGCCCTCGAGTGGGTGCTCGCATGAGCGACGATCCGGGGGGTGTGGTTCCCCCATTCCTTGACAAGGACTGGCGTGCGATGCGCGCTCACCTCAACCTGGCCGCCGCACACGCGGCGGCCGGGGCCGACGCCTCAACAGTCGAGGATGTCCGGCGAAGCACGAGCGCAGCACAGGTCGCGCTCATGGACGCCGACTTCATTCGTCGTCGCATCGAGCGACAGGAATCCGTCCACACGAATGGGAGTGGAGCATGAGTTACGACGCGCCCCAGCCGATCGCTGAACCGCCGCGCTGTCAGGCGCAGTGTGCCGAGGATGTGAGCGACTTCCCGTTCCTGACTTACCACGCCTGCATCAAGGGTCAGCACATGCCGCACCACCACTTGTGCAAGTGCGACTACGGGTGGTCCGACGAGAACCACACGAATGGGAGCCAAGCATGAAGTACATCCTGGATATCACCTGGCATGTCAGCGGGATGCCCCCTCTCGTCGGGCCGTTCGATACGCGGGTCGAGGCCGACGACTTCGCACGGCTCAACGTGCCGAACGGCTCGTGGGAAGTGCGTCCACTCACCGATCCGTACGGGCGTACCAGGCACACGAATGGGAGTGGAGCATGAGCGTCACGCACACCGTCACAATCCACTGCGACCGCTGCGGCCACTGGGTTCACGCGGAACGTCGCGATGTCACCAAGCTCGGATGGACGCGGTGGAAGGAGGGGCGATCCTCGATGCACCACTGCCCATCCTGCACGGTCGCCGTCGCGCTAGATCACACGAATGGGAGCGAAGCATGAAGATCACGACCATCTGGACTCTGCCCGCGATGACGCTCGGTGAGCGCCTGCACCGCACCGGCGAATGGGCCGCGATCAAGGTCGCATGGGCACTCCCGCACCGGGTGCTCTACTGGGCCGCCGTGCGAGCCGCAGTCGCGGTAGAGCCGAACACAGACCCGTCCGGCGTGACGGTCGCGCAGATGATGGAGACCATCGGCCATGACTGACACCCAACCGAACGATCTAGCCGAGCAGGGCCGTCGCCTCGCGTCCAAGCGTGACGACCTGATCGCGGCGGGCGTGGACCCGTCTGATCTGCTGATCCCGCTGCACCCCCAACCGATTGAACAGGAGCCGACATGACCCTGACCGGACAGACCTCTGGGGCATCCCGTACTGAGATCATCTCGAAGGCCGAGCAGCTGGCAGCGGCCTACTTCGGCACCGAGTGTGTCGTCGTGACGCTGAGCGACGAGACGTGCGAGACGACAGAGTTGCAGTACGGCAACGGCCAGGTCGCCGTCGCGCACTCGTTCTTCTCGGCAACGTTCGAGGCCGACGAGCACCACGACGTGGGGGCGCGCTCGTACGGACCCGCCCGGTGCAGGAACTGCGAGCGTGACAGCTGGCCGCAGAACCCGCTGCCATGAGCGCGAAGAAGGTTCCGATGTGCGCCGACCTGGTGGCGATGGGCCTGGCTGTCGAGGTCACGGTCAGGACCGGCGCCAAGAGTACGGCGAAGGTCTATCGGATCAGCGAAGAGGGACGAGCTCTCCTCAACGAAACGATGCGAGCGAACGCCCTCGAAGCGCTCGAGCGCGGAGAGGGCGAGTGGAAGCAGCCCCCCAGCCGGCGCATCCCTGGCCTCAGCGGGGGATGATCCCCAGCCAGACGAGCACGCCGATCTCGAGGCCGAGCATCAGCAACACGGCCCACGGGAACCACCCTTTGAACCCCGCCCCACCTCCGTCACCGGAGATGGGGCGGGGTTTTTCGCGTCCCACGCGCTGCACGCGGAACAGCCACGTCACCGACCACTTGGGTCGGCGATCCGGCTGCTCCTCCTCGGTCACACGTCGAGTATGACGGTGTCGATCTCATCGCCGATCAGCCACGACGACTCGTTGCGCCAGCGGGTCAGCTGCGCCACCGATACGACGCGACTGTCAGCCGGAACCTCCGGGCACTCCGGGCACTCGCATCCCTCGCACGGGTCGATGATGATCCCGTCCTGCGGGTAGTCCTCGAAGTCGATGTCATCGCCACAGCTCGTGCTCATGAACTCGCTGTGCCGGTGATAGACGAACGTGTCCACCGCGTAGTACGCCCGGAGCGCATCCAGCAGCAGGTTCACGCTGTCGATCGTCTCCTGGCGATTCGGCGTGCCGACTACCTGGCCAACCACCGGGTCGACCTCGATGCCAATGAACCAGTTGCCGTCTGCTCCGGCATGGAAAGCCCGATCAGAGAGTGAGACCATCTGCGTTCGATGCCCCCCGCTGACGACAAAGTGGGCGCTGGTGGAGGCGGCAGGATTCTGGAACCAGGCGACGGTGCCGCTGTAGGTGTCCTGTCCATCGGTTCCGAAGTCATGAAGTACCACCTCTGTCTGGTCGGTCGGGAACCGCTCGCCATCCTGCCCTGACTCGTAGTTCTCTGGGGCGCACGGGACCACCTCAGTCACCACCGGGTCGAACGCCTCGAACGTGTACGCCGGGGGCGCCGGCTCCGGCGCCACCTCCGGCAGATCGTGTGTGCCCTGGTCGGTGAAGCCCCCCGCCCAGAACCAATTGCCGGCGTACGCGCCGCGGAACCAGACATCCTGGCCCTGCACCGCCTCGCCGTGCGCCCACCCGTTCATGTCGGCGATGGCGCCGCCGTCGAGGGTCTGCACCACCGGCACCGCCGTGGTCGGCTCGCTGCGCCCGTTCGCCGGGTTTACGCCCACCTGTCGCTGCGTCGGCCCCACGTCGGGCACCGTCTCGTTGAGGTCAGTGAGGTCGTGCGTGCCGGTGTCAGTGAAGCCGCCGGACCAGAACCAGTCCCCGCTGAACGCGCCCCGGAACCAGACGCTGTTCCCGCTGACGTTCTCGCCGTAGACCCAGCCGTCCATCGTCGCCACGGTGCCGGGGTTCAGCTGCTGCGTTGCCGGGTTCGCCGTGCTCGGGTCATCGCGCCCGTTCGCCGGGTTCGGCCCCACCACGCGCTGGTTGCCGCCGACCGGGCCGCCGCCACCACCGCCGCCACCCACGTAGGCGCCAGCACCCTGCTCCACGCAGTTCCAGTAGTCGTCCGGCTCGCGCCGATTGCCCTGCGGGTACTCGACCTCATTGTGCAGATGCGGCCCTGTCGAGTTGCCAGTGTTCCCGACGTACGCGACGGTCGTGCCCTCGCTGACGCGGGTACCCTCGCCGGGGCCAGAGTGGTCAGGCAGGTGGAAGTTGCCGTCGACCTGCCCGTCGTCGTAGATCACGTAGCAGAAGTTGCCGCCGCGATCGTTGCTGCCGCGCGCACTGACGTAGCCTGCCCCCGTCGCCGGGACCGGCGTCCAGGACGGGTAGGGAAAATCAACGCCCGTGTGGTTGGCGTATGTGGTCCAGATGTCGAGTGGTCTTTTGTGCTTCGCCACGATCAGCCAGCGTTCCTTCCGGTGCGGCGCCCGCCGGCATGCGCCTCGAGCAGCTGCCGGTCATCGAGCGCGAGCACCGCGAGCGCGCGCGCGGCGAGTCTCCGGCCCGGCCCGTCGAGCGCATCGTTCAGGATGCCGGTGAGCACCTGCCGGCGCAGAGCATCCACGAGCGCGCGCTCGGGCTGGCCGAAGTGCTCCTGCTGGTGCAGCGCCGCCGTGTGCTCCACCATTGCCGCGAGGAAGTCGTCCACGTTGGCCGCGTCGATGTTCTCCGGGATGGGGTAGCTCTCCCGGGTTCGTCGCCACGCGCCCCCGACGCGATGACGAACGACGATGGTCACATCGGGCATACTGTCCTCCTTCTGTCAGGGCACGTACATCATGGAGTCGAAGGCGATCCAGGTGGGCGACGTCCCGCCTCTGGCCACGATCTCGCCCGGGCCGTCCGACTGATCCCACTGTTCGCCACGGATGTCGACGCGTGCCGGCGCCTCGGCAGACACGGTGCTGATGATGACCCGTCGAGCATGGGGGTATACCTCGGGATAGCCCGAGAGGGCCGTGATGGCGGTCTTATCCGTCCCGCTGCTGACCAGCCCACGCATCATCACAACCCCGTCGCCGCGCCGCACCCAGCCCATGTCGGGGAACGCCGCGCTGTACCGATGCCAGTTGTTCTTGTAGACGTATGGCGTGGCCCACGCATTGCCCGTGGCGGCGGCGGGGGTCGTGATCGCGAACCCGTACAGGCTCACCCAGCTGCCCACCGTCCCCGGCGTCGGCGGCTTCCAGTCGATGCCGCCACCCTCTGGCCGTGAGCCGATCAGCGCAAACCCCTCGTTCGCCGTGGTGCGGAAGTGCTGCTGCATGTGCGCTCGAGATGCGGTCGGGAGGTTGATCATCGGCGTATTCCCCACCGACTGTGCGGCGGTGATTTGCACCAGCCCCCGGCCCCAGACGAAGCCGTACCGGTCGGTGTACACAGCCGGGTGGCCATGCACGCCATCCCAGGCGGGCAGGTTCGTGAACCCTGCCGCAAACGAGGTGCCCCCCGTTCCGATGTTTACCCAGTTGCCGGTCGCCTCACTCTCCGCCGCCCAGAACGCGATGCCATCGAGTGAGGTGTACCCGCCCGCAGGCACGATGTTGGCCCGGAAGTAGATGTCCCCGTTGGGGGTGATCTGAAGAGGGCGGTGCACGTCGTTCCAAGAGACGCTGACGATGACGGTGTACTCGGGGCGGTACTTCGGGGGGAGCGTCGCGATCACCTCATTGGCCACGGTGTCCTGGTCATTGCGGAGGAGGCCGCTGAGCACGATCAGTCCCGTCGGCAGCCGCGTTGCGCCGATGCGCTCATTCCAGGAGGCGTCCAGCTGGTGCGTGGTGTAGCCGTTGAACTTGCTCGACAGCACCAGCGGCACGAACCCGCCCGTCGGGGTTGAGTCAGGCTGGCCGGCGATCTCCCAGGTCGAACCTGTCCACGCCAGCGACACCTGGCGCGACCCGTTCGGGACATAGGGCACCCGCCAGCCATACGGCCCCGACAGGGCCGTATCGCTCCCCACCTTCACCTTCGCCGGCCCGCCCATCCGATAGTTCGGGTCGAGCACGCCGTAGGCGCCTGAACCGACACTCGTACCACTCCCGGCACCCGAAAGCCTGCGCTCGATGAGGTCGAGTCGCACATTCATGTCCCTGAGGACACCCTCGAACGTCTTGTCCTGGGGTGGAAATCCCATCAGGGCTCCTCGATGTCTTCGTCAGGCTTGGTAGCGGGCGTCAGAGTGACCTGGACCGTCTCCCCCACCGGCGTCTCTGTCACGGTGACCTTGTCGATCTTCTGCAGCTGACTCATCTTCCGTGCGTTCAGCGTGGCAAGCAAGGGCACCTGCACGCCGGGGACCAGGTCATGGATCGTGAGCGATGCGTTCAGTCGAATCCCGGAGTTGTCCGGCACGCGCACCTCAACAGGGACTGGCATCCTGCCGTTCAGGTTCCGCTTTGCCTGGCTGTCGAGCTCGCCCTGAGTGGGCTCCTGCGTGCCCTCCTCGTTGTACGGGGTCAGGATCATCGTCCAGGGTCCGTAGTAAGGGCTCGGCGCACTCGCGTGACCATACTTCCCGTTGCGGCCAACGACGTAGACCTCAGCCGCCATGTCCGCACCGTATGCAGTGACGATGACCTCGCTGAAGAAGTCCGCCTCGGTGAGCGTGCGCGTCTTACCCAACGAGCGCGACACATCCCAGACGTGGATTGAGCGCCCAAGCACCGTCCAGTCGATGCCGGCCGTGCGACCGAGCGCCTGGATGTGCTCACCGACGGTCATCTCGTACGGGATCGTGTATGCCGATGTGCGCGCCTCGTTCGGGAAGTGGTGGAAGCTCAGGTGCGGCTTGATGTTGGCCGGCGGGGAAAGCACCTCCCACCGGTCCAGTTCGTAGTTCAGGATGTTGCTGATACGAGTGGTGACCTCGGTCGGCTGGGTATAGATCACGATGGGGTTACCCTCGTCGTCGTAGTCAGCGCGGAATCGGTTGTCCCACTCCTTCGACAGCGGAGTCGCCATCACGTAGGCCATCACGTCGTGTGCATTGATCTCGACGTAGTTGGCGTGCCAACCGACGCGCCAGACCGGGCCCTCCCAGACGCGATCCTCGCCACGGTAGATGACGATCTCACTGCGCTTCGGCTCGATGGCCGCCAGGATGGCGGCCTGCTCTGAGCAAGCGTCCCCCTCAATGCGGATGTTTGCTTCACTGACGCTGTCGCGATCGCGCGTCCATCGCACCTCGGAGACATCCAGCAGCTGCGCCACGCGCATCATGCCGCCCCTGTCGTACACGTAGACAGTGTGACCGGCTACGCATTCGCCTCCGTAAACCCCATGCGTCATCAGTAGCGCCCGCTCTCAGTACCGCGTTGTCAGTTGGGTGTACAGGCGCGCGTCGTCCTGCGTGAGCTCGACCGGGATGTCGGCAACGATCACATACGCCTGCCCACAGGTGAGTACCGGCCAGGTCGCCGGTGTCCCCTTTGAGCCGTACAACAGGTGGTCTGCACTGATCGCTTCCAGCCCCCCGACCTCGGCGTACACGCGCTGGTGCACCCCGTCGATGGTCATCACCGTGTGCATCGGCACGTACGAGATGATCTGCTCGCTGATCCAGCCGTGGCTGAGATCGACGAGGTCGATCGGCAGTTCGGTCGGATTCGGGTAGAGCCGGATGCGCACCTGGTTGACGGCCTTCGTGGTGGTCACGATCTCGAAGGTCGGCACGACGTTGAGGTACTCGGAGATCATGCCCGTGGGGATCGCTGCGATGGCACGACGCCAGAGTGCCGCGTCTGTCACGCACGCATTCTCGATGACGGGCGGACGCGGCGGTGTCGGCGGGAGGCAGGCGGGATCAAGGATCGCCCGCGCCCCGATCCGCTGCGACTCGAGCACTTCGAGATTCGCCTGCTCGATCGGCGTCCGCGTGGATGTCGAGGCATTCGGCTTCGCGGGGTCCGACCACTCGTAGACGTACACCCCATCGGTCAGCATCGACCCGTCGAAGTAGGGGAACTGCTCGTTCAGCGAGATCATCGCCCCGTCAAGCTCGATGGACTCCCCGCCGAGCCACTTCGACCAGCCAGTTCCGGAGACGTCGATGACGCGCACGACGGCGTGAACCGCGGTGGCGGGGGCAGTCCCGCCACCGACCAGACGCGCCCATGTCCCGCCCGCCACGACAGTCGCTGCGCCAACCGACCTCGAGATGAGAGTGCCGGCCGTCGTAAGCCAGGTGACCTCCGCGGCGAGCCGCTGTGACCGGCTCGGCCGGACAGAGATCGACCCGATGTATGGCGAGCCGCCAGAGACGTCCGTCCAGTACGGAGCGAGATCCTGCTGGCCGGCACGGAGCCCTGCCGTCGTGGCGTCCCTGGACAGCTGCACCCGGGCCGCATAGACCGACCCGAAGATCCCCGCCGTGATGCGGTAGAGAACACCGGCGCCGCCGCTGGTCGTGAACTCGGCCTCCCAGCCCATCACGCCCTTCGCGGTGGCGATGGATGTCGAGGCGTGCGGAGAGGCCGGCACCGACCAGGAGTAGTCGAGATCGCCACTCGCCGGGCTCGCCGTGTCACCGTCGAAGTAGTCACCGGGATCGGTGTTCGGCTTCGGCTGCGCCAGCGTGACGGTCGTCGAGATCGGGCTGGTGTACCCACCGATACGTGCGGATGCCCGGTACTCGTAGGTCAGCCCCGGAGTGAGGGGGGTGACGGTATACGTCGTGCCAGTGGTCACCGCGGTCCACGGTGTGGTGCCTTGGAGGCGCCACTCCAAGGTGTAGGAGTCCACGCCCGTGACCCCACCCGGGGGCGACATCGTCGCGACAGATGACGTACCCGACGGCGAGGCCGACACGGACAGGCCGGGCGGAGTGGCGGGGAGCGTCGTCTGGCTGATCGCTGCCGACCACGGGCCCCAGCCCGCCGACGTGTGCGAGCGCACCCTGACGTAGTACTTCGTGCTTGGCGTCAGAGAGAAAGGGGGTGCGGCAGTACAGGGCTGGGTGAAGCCCTGCGGACCTTCATCGGTCCAGACGACGTTGGTGAATCCGCTGTCGGTGGCCCACTGTGCCTGGTCAGAGCGGTCAAGACTGTCATGCGAACTGCGGTCGTAGTACACGCCGAAGCAGGTCGCGGTGACCGAGCCACCGGCGATGCGGAGGTTGTACGGCGCATACGGCAGGACGACGTAGTCCGTCGCGTTGACGTAGATCAGGTTGACGCCATCGTAGGCGATGCTGTTGAACGAGGTGCCGTACACCTCGCCCGCGAGCACGCCGATGTCGATGCCGTTCAGTGACCCGTTTGCACCGTGGTCTATGGTTCGACCGCGCTCCGCGATCATCTTCCACGAGCCGGACACGCTGACCGCGCCCGTCCAGTTCCCGTCGCTCCCGCCGAGGCGGAAGGTGAAGTAGGCGCTCGGGCCGTACGTGGTGAAGCCGTTCGTCTTCGCCCACAGTGCGGCGTACACGTCCGACCTGTTATCACCCCGGTCGGTAACGGACCAGCGGACTTCCAGCGAGCCGCCGTACCAGTCATACTTCCGCAGCGGGAAGGTTCCTGATTGATTCGCCATGTCATCCCTCCTAAGGCGTCGTGATGGCCGCGGCGTCCGCGTACAGCCGGATGAGGGCACCTGAGGACCACGACGTGACATTGAGGCGAGCCTCGATGACGGCCTTGACGGTGCCTGCCGTTGGGAGCAGCTTGTCGACCGACTTGGCTCCTCCCGTCGCTGGGCCTGATCCGAAGAAGACGGAGCCGAGGACTACATCCGAGGCGTTCAACCAGAACACGACGTACTCGATGGTCCCGAGCACCGCGGTGCCGGACTGGATGCTCGCTGTTGCCCAGAGATTGACCGAGTAGCGCGTAGTCGAGGTGTGGCCCGGCAGAGCCACCGTCTGCTGGGTGCCGAAATAGCCCGCCGTGTTCGTCGTGTTCGCGGTGAACAGCGCCTTGACCGACTTCGTGCCCACCGAGGCAGGATCGGTGGGTGTCACGCCCTGCGAGATCCCCACCTGCGCCGGCAGGATCTTGGTCCCGTCGGCGACGACGACCCAGTTGGTCACGTTCGTCTCCGCTGAGGGGTTCGTCACGAAGTTCGTCGAGGCGACCACGGTCCCCGACTCGAGCTCTGCCGAGGGGTACGGCACGAGGTTGAAGGGGACATCCTGAATGACGTCGGTGAACCCCGGGGGCTTGTCCAGGATCATCGTCGTGCCGAACAGCCAGGGGACAGCGGAGACCAGGACGAACTCGACCACGTATCCCCAGGCGTCCCCGCGATGGAACTTCTCCACGACCGTCGGCCCGGCAACGCATGTCGTGGTGTGCATGTAGCGGACGACCTTGTCGACAGCCGCCTGCCACTTCCCCTCGTCCTCTATGGCGATGACGCTGCCTGTCGTCGCGACGGACGTCGAGGCGTCAGCCGTCCCGGTCCACTCGTACGTGCCGACGAACGCCCCAGGCACTTCCATCTCGGCCACGGTGGAGTCGGGGAACGCGCCGTCGAAGTAAGGGCCGTCGTACGCCCCGGCCACGACGAGCACGCTGTCGTACCAGACGTCCACGCCGGCAACCGTGGAACCGCGGAAGATGAGGCGCTTGGATGCGACCCAGTCAGCCGGGATGGTCACCGTCGTGCTCCACTGCTGAGTCCCGCTCAGTGCAGTGGACGCAGGGATGATCACGAGGTTGCGGAGAGCGCCGCTGGCCTCACTGAGGGTCACCGCGCCCGACAAGGTCGTGGGGGTGTCGACGTGGGTGACCATGTTGACGGTGACACTCTGGCCGGACGCGATGGTCGACAGAGTGAAGTACCGGTAGCGATCGCTGGATGTAGTGTCCGTCACGATCATGCGCAGGCTCTTGGCACGGTCACTCGACCACTGTGTAGACAGGGTGCCCTGGATGCCGTTCGTCCCGTTCAGTCCCGCCACGAGCGTGACCGTCTGTGTGCTCGTGCTCGCGTGCGCCGTGCCCGTCCAGGCGTATGTGGAGTCAGGGCTGTAGAGGTAGGACGGCGAGTTGTTCGCCGTCCCCTCCCAGGCTGCAGTGAGGACGCCGACAGTGGTCGCCCCGTCGAAGAACTCGCCGGGGACAGTCTTTCCCTCCTCCACGAGGAGCCCTGTCAGTCCGAAGGTTTCTGATCCTGAGCCTGCCGTCGTGCGTCGCAGGCCGATGAATACGTTGGCCGTGGTGGCGGTGAAGGTAAGCGTCATCAGGCGCCACGTCCCGTCGCCGATGACGATGGCTGTCGCCAGCGCCGGGTCCATGCCCGTGGAGTCTCCGGCTCGGAGCTCCCACGACCCGCCGCCTGCCTGCGTCACCCGCACCCACACCGAGACGGCATAGGTGAAGCCCGGTGTGACTCGGTTGGTCAGGTCTGCGTACAGGCGCCGGGTGGTCGGCACGGCCGATTGGGTCTGCTGGTACGCCCACGAGAATCCGGGCAGATCCGTCACCGCGACACGCGATCCAGTGCCGCCCGAGACTGCCCACCCGGTGGACGCTGTCGCCAGCTGCGGGTTCGGGGCGACATTCCGCCGCTCCTTCGCCACGGTCGCGCCGTCGAAGTACGGGCCAGTGTAGGTGCCGTCCACGATGAGCACCTGGTCGATGTCGATGATGTCGCCCACCGCGTGCGAGCTCCCCGCGCCTGGGATCAGAAGTCCCGTCGCCCCTGACGATGTGGACGTCGTCAGGACGGTAGTGCGGAAGGGGGTCCATACGCCGACCGGCGCCGTGAAGGGCGTGCCGTTCGTATTGCCGATGCGCGGCGTGAAGATCTGCGTGCGCGTCATTGGGCGCACTACGCCCATCATCGTGTACGTGGCCCCGTTCGTCACCGACGCCGAAGTCACGGGGAACCCGATGGCTGTGGGCGATCCCGCCGTGAGCACGAACCGCAGAGACCTCGTGCCGGAATGGGGCGCCGAGAGGGTGCTGTACCGCAGCGCCTGCGTCCCTGGCGGAGCGGTGACGTTTGCCGGTTCCGCGCCATTCTGCGAGCTCGCGCTCGCGTGTGCCGTGCCCTGCCACAGGTGGTAGTAGTCTCCCTGGACTCCTGTCGAGCCGTCGAAATAGGTGCCGAGGGTGAGGGACTCTTCGATCAGCACGCTGTCGACGTACGTCTGGAACGCGGGGTCGGTGGCAGAGCCTGCGCACCCGATGCCGATGAGCGCGCCGGTCGCGTTGGAGGGGATGGTGAATGTCGTGGAGATGCGCTGCCACCCGACCGTGTTCGTGCCCTGTGTGCCGAAGACGGGGACCAGGGTCGAGCCGTCGATCGAGTACCAGCAGAGGATGCGATTCTGCCGCGAGGTCGCCGCGTTGCTCGGCGATGCCAGCGCGATCGGCATGTTGACCCATGCGCTGATGGTGTACGTCTTGCCGGCGAGGATGCCAGTCGGGAAGACGGTCGCGCTGCCGGAGGAAAGGCGGAGATCGCCGGTCGTGCTCGAGGCAGCCGCCGTGGTGACCAGCACCGACGCCGTCCCGTCGTGCTTGTCGACAGTGCTCCGCGCTATTGTCGCGCTGCCCCCCGACCACCCGGCGGTGTCCACCTCGAAGCCAGGGTTGATTGCGAGGTTGTAGCGCAGTGGCACGGGGAATGCCGTGGTCGTCTCGAACGCCGGGTTCGGCGCGATGTTCGTTCGCATCGCGAACGCCGTGCCCGTGGCTGCCTCGAACGAGGGGTTCGTGACGAGGTTCGTCAGCGGGGTGTTCCAGAAGACCTCCGGCGAGGTGAACTCTCTGCGCAGCGGAGGGCACGAGGTGAAGAACATGGCATTGGCGCTCCCCGTGCAGCTGCCCTCATGCGAGTGCAGCTGGGTGCAGCGCAGCGGGCGCAGAGCGGCGTCCAGCCAGGAGAAGCCCGCCTCGAGAGCGTCCTCTCCGCGGGCGGAGAGCACCGCCTCCACGCGCACCCGGCGCGTGGTGTTGCGCACGCGGCCGACGACGCCGCCGGGAGTGATCGCCTCCTGTGCCTTCCCCTCCCGCGTTGAACCGGGGAGGTTCTCCATCTTGAGCCCGTGGACTCCGAGGAAGCGTGCCGTCGTCTCGTCCCGGGGGTCATACCAGGGGGCGTCCTCGATGTTCTCGATGTCGTATGGGCGACCCTCGTTGTCGATCTGCTGGATGCCCTCGCACGCCGGATGGTTCAGCCAGCTGACCGAGCAATCCCCTGACTGCATGTACCCCACGGCGCGGGAGTCGTTGATGATCTCTGTCTCGCCGAACTGCAAGAAGCCCTCGTAAACGGGACTCACCTCCCCTTATGCGCCGATGCGCTCCGCTATACGGTTCACGACGTTGGTCGCAGTGGTCTCTGGTGCCATGCTGCCCTGCACGACGATAGCCCCCTGGGCGATGTTGACGACCTTCGACGGGCCGCCGGCAGGCGCCCCGTCGGACTGCCTCTGCACCATCCCCTGGGCGATGGCACTGAGGCCGCGGACAGCAGGGTCAACCTGGCTGAGCGGACGGCGCAGTGGGACGATCGCCTCGGGCCCCGCCTCTCCCACCAGGAATCGACGAGGACCGAGGACCAGCGCGCCAGAGGCGGCTGCCCCGCCGCCGCCCCCGCCGCCGCCGGGAGCCCTGCCCCCCTGGCTGAACAAGTCCTGAAGGCGCGCGATGGCTGTGCCGATCGGGCCGAAGATCCGGTCGATCACTCCAAGGATCGTGTTGATCGTCCTGACGACGGTCGCGAGCAGGCCGACCCAGAAGGCGTTCCAGTCGCCGGTGACACCGCTGTACCAACTCGAGATGGTGAGGGCCGCGTTCACCAGCCCTGCGAGGATGGTCGCCTGAATGTCCTTGAAGGTCCCCACAGGATCCTTCTTCAGGTCCTCGAAGAAGGAGTTCCACTCCCCGATGGTGCGACCGAACCACTCCATGAACCCTGCGAAGATCTCCGCCTGCCAGGTGCTGATCGTCGACGTGATCGTGCCCCATGCATCGTCCGAGACGGGACGGAGCCCTGCCCAGAAGTTCCCCCATTCGACGCCCATGTCACCGAGCCACGTCCCGAACTCCGTGGTCACTCCCGATGCCCACGCGCCGATCGACTCAGCGATCGCGAACCAGAGCTCCGGGTTGTTCAACTCGGCCCAGAGGAGGCTCCAATTGGCACCAAGGTCCGCCCAGCCCGTGGAGACCTGCGCCCAGATCCCCTCGAAGATCATCGGCAGGTTCAGGATGAACGATCCGGGGTCCATAGTCGCCGACTCAAGCATCGACAGCGCGTTCTCGAGCGGGTTGTCACTGGTCCGCCACTCGTCGGGGACGAGCGAGGCGAACCAGGTGACCAGTTCCGCCTGAAACAGACCAGGGGGGCCAGAGACGAGGGCGGCGGTGAGCTTGAGGCCCGTGTCGTTGAAGGTGGCCTCGAAGTCGGTGAACAGGGAGTAGATATACCCGATGCCAGCACCGATGGCGGAACCCCACCAGCCGAACATGCGCCCCCAGGCGGCACCCGTGAGGGTGTTCTCGGCGACGTTGCTCTCCACGTCGAGCGAGTCCCAGAACTCGTCGGGGATGAAGGACACTGCGGTGATCGCGGCGACCGTGGCGATCCCCCCACCGATCCTCTTCAACTTCCCGGTGTCGAACTTCTTGACCTTCTCGCCACCCACGCCGACGGAAGACGAGAACAGCAGGAAGTCAGCGGCGAGCGTGCCCAGCTTGACCACCTTGATGGCCAGGAGTCCCCCCGCGATCAGGAGCAGTGCGTCCGCGATCTCCTTCGGGTGCTCTTCCATGAAGTCGGCGAGTCCCTGCACGAATGGGGCGAGCGCCTCGGCGATGTCCTCGATGATGGGCGCGAGCCGGTCGATCCCGGCCTCGAAGATGTCGTTGAACGCTCCGGCGAGATCCTCCATCGGCTCCTTCAGGGGCTTCAGTGCCTCGCCGAACTCGAACACCGCGGTGGCGATCAGGCCGAAGGGGTCAAGCTCTCCGATGATGTTGGTCAGGTCCGCGAGGGGGCCTTCGACGATGTCGCCGAGAGTGTCCAGCATGCTCGTGGTGCGGTCGATCGCTTCCTGAGTGACGACCTGGTCGAAGAACTCTCCGATCTTCGGCAGCTGCTCGATGAGCGTGTCGAAGATGTCCTCTCCACCGGAGAAGAACGTATCCAGCGATTCGGCACCCTCGACCGACTTCATCCAGTCATCCCAGGCGGTGAAGGCGTCCCCGAGGGTCTCCACCATGCGGTCGCCAGATTCCTTACCCTCCCCGAAGAATGTCCCCAGGGCCTCGCCGATGTCCCCGATCGCGTCCAGCCAGATCTCGAACGAGTCGACCATTCCGTCGATGGTGTCCTGCAGTTCGCCCGAGTCGAACTTCTTCTGGATGTCCTTCTCCCAGGCTTCACCGACGTCGGAGAGCTTCTCGCTGAGCTTCTTCAATGACGGGGATGCCGCCGCGAAGATGTTCAGCAGCCCACCAGTCAGCGATGCCGCAGCCCCGCCGATGTTTGCGATCGAGTCCGGGATGTCGGTCTCCATCGCGGTCTGGAAGTTCTTGTACGCCGGGGACTTCAGGACCTTCGTGAACGCCTTGGTGACCTTGCCGAGCGCTGCTCCTGCACGCTCGCCCATCTTGTCGTTACGCCACAGATCCGCGAGTGTCTCTGTGAACTCGGCAAGCGCGGGCCCCCAGGCCCGAGCGAATGCCCGAGAGTCACCCTCGGCAGCCTTCGCGAGATTGTCCATCCCGGTTTGCGCGGCAGGGAACTCATCCTTCATCAGCTTCGCTGCCGACACGGCGTGGAGGATCGTCCACCCGAGTCCCAGAATGGCTGGTCCTGCGACAGCAGCGAGGCCACCGATCGCCGCCCCCGCTGATCCGATCAGCCCTGACAGCGCGGCACTCGCCCCGGACAGCACTACAGATAGCGGCTCGAGGGCCCCGGCAACCAGGCCGACGATCGCCCCAGTAGACAGGCCACCCTTGCCGCCCAGGAACGACTTCATGCCGGAGAAGAAGGGCTTGGAGCGCCTGTCGGCGTCCTCGCTGGCCTTTCCGACCTTCTTGATGGACTCCGCAGTCTTGTCGGATTCCACGCTCGTGTCAGCAAGGGCGGGCATGAGTCGACTGCGGAGGTTGTCTGCGAAGAGATCAGTGGTCTTATTGAGGGACTCCATCTCCTCTTTTGTGATGACCAGCTTGTTGCTCAGTCGACCCTTGCTGTCGAGAATGTTCTCCTCGTTCAGTGCGCTGATCGAGGTCTTGAGGTGCAGGACGGCGGCATCAACACTGCCGAACCGATCCACCAGATCGTCGAAGCCGTGCTGATCGAACAGCGCGTTGGCGATGTCGATCCGCTTCTCGCGGACACGCTTCAGTGCGACGTCAGCGAAGTCGTCCGCGAGCTTACGGCCGCCAAGCTTGCCCGCCTTGGAGAGATCGTCCGCCGTCTTCTGTGCGAACTTCGACAGGTGAGGCCCGGCGGCGGCGGAGAACTCCTTGCCGAAATCGTCACCAGCTTCGTCACCCGACGCGCCGATCTGCTTCGCCAGCCGCCTCGCCTGCCGGGGGAGACGGCTGCCATCGAGCCCGACGAGGAACTCTACCCGACCAATCACATCGGCCACGGGTACACCTCCACTGATACCCCTGCCATCAGGCTCCCTCTAGGTCAAAGTGCCTTGGGCCCGCCTGAACAGTGACATCTCTTCGTCGACCTGGGCCTGGCTCACTCTACCGCCACCCCCCGGACCCCTGATAGGAGCATTGAGATCGCTGATCCACTGCTCGCGCGCATCGTCCGCGATGCGATCGAGACACCAGACGTAGACGTAGTTCAGGAAGCGGCTCGGGCTGAGCTTGAGGGAATCGACCCCTGCCCCCGTGAGCGCCCCGTCGATTTCTGCCCACCGCTGGCCTGTGATGGCAAGTAGTCGGTAGGCCGCTTGGTAGGGCGGTCGGCGGACGACTTCTCGATGATCCAGTCCACGATCCCCTCCTCATTGTCGTCGTCACCACCCGCGAGAAGGTCGAAGGAGACGACCCCTTTGGCGACGAGCTCTCGCAGACGCTGATACCCGTCCCCCTGCAGGACACCTCGGAGGAAGCGGAAGACTGCCCCAACAGCCTGCACGCCTTCGCTCTCATCCATTGCCGCGACGACCAGAGCCATCTGCCCGACGGATGCCTTGTTGGCGACAAACTCCTGGCCGGCGAGGGCGAACTCAAGGACTTGAGCCTCTTCCCCCTCGACTTCAGCCGTGGCCGCAGCCGCGAACTCTTTCATGGATCCCTCTCCGTGCGGACGCCCGCCCGCTCGTGCAGAGAGTATCCCACTATCAACGAAGCGTCGACTGGGTCAGAACTTATTGACGGCCTTGTAGACGGCGCGTTGCAGCCAATGTGGCCTTACGTCGTAGTGCGGCCCGACCGAACGTGGATAGATGAAGCCCTGGCTACTGCCCGAGGTGGAACCCTTGCCGCTGCGCAAGCCGCCGTTGACATGGATACGTGGCACCTGCAGACCGTTGCGCGGACCACCCGAGGCGAATGCGGGGCCACGACGCCAAGCGTACCGAGCGTACGATGCGGTGTTCTCGAGGACGACCTGACCAAGGTACTTGCCGGCGCGGAGGTAGCCACGGTGCCTATTCTGCTCACGCAGGTGCTCGGACTTCCAGGGTCGAGGATCAGGCAGCAGCTTGTTAGGAGTTTCCTCCTTGGCAATCGCCACGACCTTCCTCGCGAACCTCTCGCTAAACCTCGCTACGTTCTTGCTTTTAGCGAAGAGCTCGGCAAGTCGCGTCTCATAGACAGTTGCGACGTGCGCCATTAGAGCTCCACGGTGATCGTCCAGATGGCAGCAAGACAGCCGCCACCAGCGGGGATCGGAGTGTACTCGCCGAGAACGTAGCCTGTCTCCCTGTCCGCGCCGAAGCAGCAGGCAAGCGTCCGCCACATGGCGTCCATCGAGGCCATCTGGCGGAAGGTGGCGTTGTACTGCTGCTGAACGCTCGGCGGCGTGCCGTCGTCACTGGGAGTTGGTGCGCACTGAGCGTGCCCGATCTCAATCACTGCGGCACGGCCAGTGCCGCAGCGAGCGTTCTCCGCGGCGGTCGGAAAGTCAACTGTCGCAAAGACAGAGACCACGCGGACCCAGCCCTGACCGCCACACCCCTCGGTATCACAGTCGCCGCCACAGAAGTCCAGGGGGACTTCACCGCCGGGCATGAGTCCGCAGAAGCACATGGCGAATCCTGCCGCCTCGAGTTCCGAGCAGAGACAGGCGGAGAGCTCGGTGATCACAGGGAGCAATGCCCCCTCCTCGCGCATGTGCATCAGCGGCTCCACGTCGTCTGTCGAGGACGGCGAATCGTCTGCGGTGACGAGATGGTCGGGGCCATCTTCAGCCCGTACGGGTTGTACCGAGCGATGAGTGCGTCCACCTCGGGAATCCCGGTCGTCCCCTCAGAGAATAGGTTCTGCTCGATCTGATAGCTGACGCCCTGCCGCGAGACATTCCGAACCCCGCGCGGCAACCTGCAGGTCTTGTCGCTGGTGCACGCCTTGAACCACTCGACGGCAAGCAGGCCAGCGATCCAGAGTAGGACCACATCTGGGGCTGCGCCGCGGTAGTACGTCACGCTGAACGCATCGACGCCGTGAGCATCCTGAGCCATGTCCTGGCACGTCGGCCAGCACTCACCGTCGGTGCGCACCAGCCGCGTGCCGTTGTCGACACGGTACGCCGTGGGATCCAGCAGTGCGCCGTTCAGCCAGACCTCGAGGATGTCACCGACCGGGCCAGGGAGAATGGCTTCGCACAACGTGCCGCACGAGCAGTCCGTGGAGCAGCCGCAGCTGTTGACCCACTGACCTTGGACTCCGACATGCGGATTGAAACCGGCCCGGCCGGTTTGGACCCCAGCATAGTGACCGCTGAACCCGGCCGGAGCAGCAAGATACACGCCACCCCCGGTGCACCCCGCCTTGCAGGGGCGCACGGTGATCGGACAGGTGCCGACCTGGTCGGCGGTGAGTGCGGCGAGGGTCATCCAGGCGAGCGCCTCGGAACGCTCCATCACTGCGAGCACCTCGGGCTTCTCGCGCATGTCGTCCAGCTGGTCGAGGGTGTACGCGCATCCCCAGTCGGCCCCAGGTGGGTAGCAGACGGCAGATGGCGACCGCGATGTGCTTGTGGCAACCGGGTCGAAGGCTGTGGAGAACGCCGTGGAGAACTCATCAACAGGAGTCATAGCAGCCTCACAAGGACGGTGACGGTGACCTTCTCGTTGTTGGCCGGGGCGGGGCCGACCCATGAATCGACGGTGACGGGGATCGACCGGTACGAACCGTTGTCCACCGACGGTGCGGTGATCGTGGTGCGGAGGATGCCGCCCTGCGCTCCCGACAGCCAGACCTGGCCGCCGTCCGATGCGTCGAACAGGTTGAAGACGAGCGTGTAGCCGTCCGACGTCGTCTCGTTGATGTCAATCTCGGTGACACTGTCGTCCCAGGCGAGATTGCTGGTGATGACCTTGCCGGTGCTCGGCGAGCCGCCGGTCGTCGACCAGGCGTACGAGAATGTCTGGGCGTAGGTGTTCGCCGCATGGAAGAGTTCGGTGACGATGACGCGCAGGTCCGCTGCGTCGATCGCCCCCACCGAGTTGTCGGGGAGCAAGGCGAGCATCTCTTCGAGTGTCATGTCCTACCCCAGGTCCGTGATGATGCGGAGGTTCTCGTAGTGATCGGTGGGTGCGGTGATGCGCTCGCCGTTGCGGGTGATCTCGAGCTCTACGCGATAGTCCGCGACCGGCAGGAGCCCGGTCGTGATGTGCTCGACGATCCCCGCCGGGGCGTCGATCACGGTGTGCTCGAGTTCGACCACCGGGGCATTCGGCCGCCGCGCGAGCAGTCGCGTGGTGGCGTCGGTGAGATCCAGACTCGCCTGCCACGTCGTGCGCACGTTGTCGTGCTGCTTCACTGTCACCACACGCCTCATGGTAGAGCCTCCAAGTCGAGAATCTCAGTGCTCCCGACCAGGTGCAGTACGGGCGCGTTGCCGGTCAGTTGCAGCACCGGCGCATCGGGGTACAGGAACAGCGGCGGGTCCGGGAATCCGCCGGCACCAGGGCGGACGCGGATGGTGATCTCGCCGTACACGGCGGAGACGATCGCAACCACGCCCTGCACCGCGAGCCTGGTCGTGATCGCCCCCGCGAGCGCGGAGACAATCGGCACTGTGCCCGACACCATGCGCACCGCGGTGATGTTGCCCGAGGCTCGACTGACGATGGTGACGGCGCCGGCCATTGTTGTCTGCCGAATGATGTCGCCCTCGACAGCGCTGTGAATGGCCACGACGCCCGCGACAGCGAGGCGACCACTCACAGCACCGGCCACCGACGAGACGATCCCAACGGCGCCCGCCATGCCGACGACCGTGGAGAGGGTACCGGTCGCCCCGCTCGTCACGGCGGAGACGCCCGCCATGCTGACCGGCCCGGTCGAGATGGTGATGTCCCCTACTACAGCGCTGGTCAGGGCGACGGTCCCGGACAGTAGCTGAGGCGGGGGTGCCACCGAGGTGAGAACGCCCGACGCCGCAGAGGCAATCGCGACCGTGCCGCTGAACGGGAACACGCCACGGTTTGGCACTGCCAGGGTCCAGCCAATCGCGTTCGCGATGTTCGGATCGGCGCCAGGATTGATGTTCGTGCCGGCAGGCTTTTGCGGTGATTGCGTCGACCAAATCGCACGTTGCAGGGGGTCAAGCACGCCCACCTGGGTGACGTAGTTAGACCACGGTCCAGGAGTTGTTGGGGTGGTCGGAGCGCCGCCTACCGTCGTTGGGTCGGGGCCAACTCCGTACGCCAGGGCGGCGTATTCGGTATAGGGCGTGACGGTCAGCGCCGGGTAGACACCGTTCGCTGTCGCTGGGCTGTATCTCAGCGCTCCGGGGAGCGAGGTGAGCGAGTGACCTCGGAACGCATACGCAATGTACTGCGCCCATGCGGAGGCGGAGGTGGTTACCGTCACCGTCTCGGCACTACTCGTGGCGATGCGCCCAATCCCCATCGCTCCCATAGGCGCCGCAGCTGACACGCCCACCTGGAGCCGTGTCCATCCTGCGGGGGCTACCAGAGTCTCCGCCACGCCTATCGAGAAGATGACGTAGAGGAAGTCCCCGGCCTCGTGTGCGGGCAGGGTGACCGGCGTGCTAGTGACTGCCGATGCACTGGCGCCGCTCGTTCTCCCGACAATCGTGGGGAATGCCACTGGCTGTCACCCCCTTCGGGAGAACCTCGCGATCAGTCGAGTGTGATCTGCAGCGCTCCGGCCGCCCACTGCGCCGAGTCGCTGACCGCGAGCGTGCGGGAAGTGATGAGGGCGGTCCAGTCCGTCTTCTGCGTGCCCGCCGTCGCGGCCGAGAAGACCGCGAAGTGCGTCACGGTCACGGGCCCCGTGGCCGGTGCGGTGGTCAGGACCGCGTTGTTCGCCTTGACCGACGGGGTGGCGGCCGTCGCAGCCGCCCACCCCGTCGCTCCTACGGCCGTGCGCGCGAGCGAGGCCGTCTCTGATGTGCCGTTCGCGGAGTACGCGATGTGGTCGGTCGCCCCCGTCGTCGGGAACAGGATGGCGCTGTCGAGCACCTGCTGCTGTAACGCCGGGGTCAGACCTGCCATGATGCGCTCCTAGTTCTCGGGTCAGACCGGGTTGACCGTCGCGGACACCCACTTGTTGTTCTGGGTGGCCTTCACGGTGTAGGCGCCTGCCGACGGGTAGACGTGCGTGGTCGTGCCAGGCGCGGCCACGTAGTCCCAGGTGCCGTCCCCGAAGTCGTACCAGACCGGGCCGGTCGCCGCAGGCGTGACCGTCAGCGCGACCGAGAGCCCCGTCACGACGCCGGCAACGGCGGTGAGCGACGGCAGACCCGGGTCGAGCAGGGGACGCGCACCACAGGCGGATGCCGGCGGCTCGAGGTCGACGATGATCGTGCGGAGGGCCGCCGTGGACGAGATCGACGTGGACATCACGCTCGACGCCGGGACGACGCCAGGCGTGATCGTGCTGATCGTGATCGTCGGCGTGGCGCCGCCCGTGAAGGTGCCCGTTGCCGTCATGGCCACGACGTCCTTGCCGGCGAGCGTGCCGCCGAACGTGAACGTGTACGGAGTGCCGGGGCCGGGGCCACCGCTGACCGTGACATCGCCGGGAGCCAGGTTGTTCAGCGCCTCGAGCGCGGTCTGGACCGCACCCGCCGTCGCGTTGTACGCGATGGCCGACGTGGTCGACCCCGAGTAGGTCAGCGTGAACGTGCCACCGGTGGGGACACCGGTGATCGTCGCGCGCTGGACCTCGTTGACGCCTGTGGGCGACAGCATGACGGGGTACGGACCCTTGCCCCAGGCGTTGCCTTCCTTGGTGTTCGCGCCGGTCAGCGTGAACGTGACGGCGCCGTTCTCCACGGTGAAGTCACCGAGGATGCCGCCGTGCAGGTAGGGCAGGAGCAGGTAGCCGTACGCGCCCTGTGCGCCCGCGGTGGAGCAGGCATCGCCGGTGGGCGACCCTGCCCAGAGCTCGAGCGCGAAGTTCGAGTTCTCGAGCGAGATGTTGGGGTCCACGTCGAAGCCGATGACGGTCGTTCCGTCACCGCCGAGCACGACGGGCTGGCCGGTGACCAGCGCGAAGAGTTCGGGGTCGACCTCACAGAACGAGATCTCCACGCCGTAGCCGGTGAGCGACGTGACCGACGGCTCGAACACGCAGATGTCGCCTGCGGCGTTCGTGACGCTGATCTCGTCCGAGTCCGTGGTGTTCGCGGTGAATGCGACACTGATGAACCCCTTGGAGACGACCTGCGAGTCGTCTCCGTAGACGGGGCGCCCACAGCCGTCAAGCTGCGTCACACGGATGCGACGGCCCTTGACCAGCGACAGGCACCGGGTAGTGTGCGTTGCCATCATTCCTCCTTGGTGTCTGCCGTGCTGATTGCAGCGAGCATGTCGGCCTTCTTTGTGGCGCCTCCGAGATCGACCCCGTGGGCCTCAGCCCAGGCTTCGATGTCGGCGTTCTTCCAATCGGAAGTCGGTGCATCGTCGGCTTCGGCGTCCGCCTCTGCCTCCGCGATCTCGCCGTGGAACGCCTTGAGCACGGCGTCTGGCACGAGGTAGCCCTCTTTCACAGCCTCGACGAGCGACGTACTGACGCCTGCCGCCTCGGCGGCGGCGAGCGCGGCGCGCGCGTTCTCGCTGCTGCGGCCGGCGATGATGCCGTAGCCCTCTGGGATGTCAGTCATCAGTCCTCCTCAGCGATTGCGGCGAGGATCAGTGCGAGGATCTCGGCCTTGTGTGCGCCGGACGGGATAGCGATCGGCGGCTCGTGGTCGGCGGCGAACTGCCGGAGCTCACCGACGGTCCAGCCGTCGTCGACGAGGGTGTGGAGAATGACCTCCACGACGTTCGAGTCCTCGAACCCCGGGGACGAGGACCAGATCTTGACGCGGTCGCCCGACACCAGCCCGGTCGTGTCGATCGCGACACCCCAGGACGAGGGGCCGTTCTGCGACGCCACTTGGAGGATCGCCGGGCCGCCGTTGATCGAGTGGTACTGGGACAGCTCCGAGATCAGTCCATAGGTGGGATTGGTGCTCGGGTAGATCGGCTGGCCGACCACCTCGCCGCTGTAGTCCAGGATCAGTCCGAGGGCCACCTCGACGGTGTGCTCGTTGCTGTAGAGCTCACTCCCGATTGGCCCCGAGACAGCGCGGTAAGTGCGCGTCTCATCGCGGGAGACGTCGATGTGGAACTTGGTCGCCGTGATCTTCTGTGCCGAGAACCTGGGGAGGAAGTCCGCATCCGTGGGCGTCTTCCACTGGTAGTCCACGTAGTCCTGCGACTCCTTGGTGACCAGCGTGAGGTACTGAGGCTGCCCGTCCTGAGGATCGACGAAGACCGGGCCGGTCAGTGTGCCGAGCGGGCCGCTGACCACACCGCCGCCGCCGCCGCCATCGGTGACCGTCACGTCGTAGTGCAGCGCGAAGTTGCAGTCCACGGCGATGCCGTAGGCACGCTCCGCGAGCGCGAGTTCCTGGTTGACCGTGGGGTCGTACGCCGTCGACGTGGTGAGGCCGCTGGCGTAGACCGTGATCCAGCCGAACACGATCAGCGCCGTGTCGGAGGCCGCCGCGGACGCGATGATCGGCGTTCCGTTGACGGTCCAGAGGTTGCCCTCCTCGTCGCCGAAGATCGCCTTGGCCGCGCGCGCCTGCGCCGCCACGAAGCGGGACACCATGATGACCGGACGGCCGACGTACAGCGTGTCCGCCGCCTCGTCAGCCTGGCCGAATGCGGCGACCCAGGATGTCTGGGCAGGACCGGTGCCGCCGGCACTCATCCCGTACTCCCAGAGCACCTCTTCAACGCCCCGGGCCTCGCCAGCCTCAAGCTGTGCGCGAGCGCGCTCGGCGTAGTCGGTGTCGTTGCCGAGGTAGCACTGCACCCCGGCATAGAGCGCGAAGACAGGGCCGTCGCCAACCGCGATGCCGCTGAATGTCTTGTTGCCGGTGACCGGGATCGCTGCGTAGCAGAGCCCCGGGGCAGCCTTGGGGAAGTCGCAGTCGTCAGCGACCCACTGCAAGTTCGTCGCGACTGCCAGACGCTCGGCTGAGACGAAGTCGCCGATGACGGACTTGATTCCTCCGCGTCGGTCCTTGCGAACGGGAGTCGGAACGGTCGTAGTCGGGTTCGACATCTTGCCCACCTCCTCTCAGGAGTGGATTCCGGGGGTCACGCCGGGCGAGCCGTGACCCCCGGAATTACTCACGGGATGATGCAGGAGAGCTCGTTGGCCCCCGTGATGCCCTTGAGGCACGAGATGTCGATCGACACCTTGCGGCCAGAGCCGCAACGGTTGATCAGCACGCCCGCCTCCTCGAAGAACACTGCGGTGTACATGTTGACCGCGAGGCCCGCGGAGTCGTACACAGTGTCGAGGTTGATCACGTCGTTGTTGCCCCAGACGTACGTGCCGGCGGGGTAGACGAGAGCCTCGATCGTGGTCGGCCATGCGGTGCCCGTGGTGGCCAGCGGCTGGTAGCCGTTGATCCACTGCGGGGCCAGGTGGCGGGCCGTGAACGCCTGCTGGATCTGCGCGTCCGTGTAGGCGAGCAGAGCCTGGCCGGAGCGGCGGGCGAGGTCGGCGCGGAAGATCTCCTTGGCCCAGATCGGGAGCACCACTTCGATCGTCTCGGTCGGCGAGAGGAACTGCTCCTGACGGATGACCGCCGCCTGCAGCGAGAGAGCGTCGAGGATGTCGGCCGAGACGCCACCGAGTTCCACGAAGTTCGTCGCGGCACCGATCGCCGTCGAGACCCGCTGCAGCTGGATCGCCGACATCTTGTACTGCCAGCCGATGGTCGACAGGCTCAAGAACCGGCGAATGAGTTCGGGCCAGCCCGCCGGGGAGGCGGTCAGGATCGGCGCCTTGAAGCAGTAGCCGAAGGCGTCGAGGCGGTGGTCCTCGAACGGGGGGCACTCGAACTCGAAGCAGACCTTGGGGGTGCCGGCCTCAGCCTGCGCCTCCGTCTGGACGAATCCGAAGTTCGGGTCGGCGAGCAGGTCGCCCAGCTGCGGACCCTTCGAGAAGTTCAGGCCACCGTGGGTGATCGTGATCTCCGGGAGGGAGAACAGCCCCTCGGCCGTCTCGTTCTCGCAGAAGTCGTAGACCGTGTCGGACGGGGCGCACCAGGCACCGGACGCCATGAGCGTCTGCAGCCGCTGGCCCTTGGCCGCCTGCTCGACGATCGCCAGCTGCTCGGACGAGGACATCTTGCCGCTGACCGTGAAGTCGCTCTCGGGGCGGTTGATCTTGGCGACGCCGTAGCGCTCCATCTTGGCCGCATCGCTGCGTCCGACGAACATGCGCGAGCGCGCCATGAATGCCTTGACCAGGTCATCCATGCCTTCGAGCTTGGCGCCGGCCGAGAAGTCGGGGACGTTCGCCGAGGCGATCAGCGTGCCACCCGTCTTGCGGACAGGAAGGTCGGGCGGGGGCGTCTTGCTCGCCGCACGGCGGACGACAGGACGCTTGGCGGATGCGGTCACGAGCTCCTTCTCCTCCGCGACCTCGTCCGCGACCTCGGGCTCCTCGTCGGGCTCGTCGCCCTCCTCGTCCCCCGCATCCTCGTCGTCGTCGCCATCGGGGTCTTCGGCGGAGGTCGAGCCCTCCGCCACCTTGCTGCGGGCCGCAGCGAGTCGGTTGGCGCGGTCAGTGGCCGCGGCCTCGAGCGCGTTGCGTGCCTCGACGATCGTGTCGAGATTGCCGTTCAGCGCTTCGAGCTCGTCGATCTGCGCGTCCGTGATCTCGTCATCGGCGATGCCGGCGAGCTCCTGGGATTCGGCGTGACCTTCAAGGTAGAGCTTGTCGAGTTCAGCGATCGAGAGGCCCTCAAGGCTCTCGGGCATTGAGAAACGCATGGGATTCCTCCGGGCGGTAGGGGTCGGCGTAGGCGACCCGGTTTCAGAAACGGGTTCACCTCGCACCTACGGCACAGAGGGGTGTTGCTCTGGCACGAGAATAGGCCCGCTGCGCGGCCGAGCGCAAGCGGACCTATCCTCGGGATCCTGAATGATCAGGCGGCTCGATAGCTTCCATGCAGTCGTCGGGCCGCCGCAGCAGCCTCAACTTCCGTCTTGTAGGTCTTCTTCGTGCCGTCCTGCGCGGTGACGGTGTAGCTCTTGGGCGCGCTGGTCGCGCCCTTGTTTCCCTGGCAGCTGCAGGCGATGAGTCAGCCCTCCTTCTGGACTTGCGCCCGTGCCGCCGCCAGGCGACGCTGACGCACCTTCGCTCGCGCCGGTTCGGCGCGAGCAGCGATCTTCTCCCGGTGACGGTACTCGTCCACCGCTGTGCGGACGAGGCCAGCGACGAACTCCGGGTCCATCCCTATGTTCACCGCGAACGTCTCCACCGGCTCCGGCTTGAGTGCTCCGGCGCCGATCATCACCGTCTGCCGACCGGCGGATGCCGCCAGCTGACGCACCGGGAGGCCCGGGGTGTTCACGACGGGGACGCCGATGAGTTCGAGGTTGCCGCGCACTTCACGCCAGTCACCCGAGACTGCACCGATCGCACGCATCTTGGTGATGTCCTCGTCGGTCACGTCCGGCGGGATGATGCCGGAGAACCAGACGCCGTAAGCGTTCTCGCCGACGTTCACGAATGCGCGGACAGCATCCGGCTTGTCGTAGAACGCCGACGCTGCGGCCATGCTCATGCGCTCCGAGGCATGTCCGCCCCAGCTGAGGCAACCGACGAACTGCTCGCCCTCGGTGGTGTCGATCACGCCCTTCTTGAAGTAGCCGTAGTCGGTCGTCGACGTCGGCACCTCCTGGCAGAACCCCGTGATCCCGACGTGGCAGACGCCCCACTCGCTGACGTAGCCGTGGATGCGGCGCGTCTCGCGGTCGATCTTCATCGGGTAGGCGCGGTCGAGTGTCGGCTCGGAGAAGTATTCGGCCGGATAGACCTTGTGCTCCGGCTGGACCAGTCGCGCGACCGGTGCGCCGGCAGCCGCGATGACGGATGCGCTAATCTTGCCGCGGTGCTGTGCCGGCCAGAAGCCGAGTGCCTCCTTATGGAGGTTGGCACAGGCGCCCGCCAGCCAGTCAGGGTTGGCAATGTACTTCGCCAGCTGCGTCCTGCAGCGATTGAAGTCTCCTGGCTGCCCCCACCGGATCTTCGAGGCACCAGCACCCTTGGTCCAGTAGTTGCGGAGCCGCTGGGTGGGCACCGGATGGGTGATCCACCCGGGAGCGTCCCTGGTGCCGGGGGCGAATGCCTCGCCCTTGGCCGATGCCCGGAACAGGCCGGGGATCTCGGCCAGGAACTCGGCCTGCTCCTCGGCAGTCAGGTCACCGGGCCACGGCTTGAGCGACCAGTCCTCGGGGAGCTCGATGTCCGGGCAGTCGAGCGCGGCGGCACGCTTACGGATGTGCGCCTTGGTCGCCTCGGGATCGCTGGCCCGACCGATGGCCTGGATCGCGTTGGCGAGATCCTCGCAGTTCTCGATGGGGTAGCTGCCGTCCGGCATGGCGTTACCCTGCTCGGCCTGCTTCTCGCGCTCCTCAGGTGGGAACTCGCGGTACTCGCCGGTCGCGCATCCGCACGCCTGCAGCGCCGCGGCCTGCGCAGCAAGCTGCTCCTCGCTGAGATCCTCCTGGAACTCATGACCGAGCGCGGTGTACGCCTCCTGGAACGCGGGGATGGGAACGATCGTCGCACCTGCGACGCGCATCTTCGAGAACACCGTCTCGCCCGGGTTCATCATGTCGAGGATGGCGTCCATGACATCGTCGCCCTCGCCGGTGGGCTCCTCGGGAATCTCGATCTCGGCGTCGTCCCCGTCGATCGAGATGCCACGGATGGTTCCGTCGACCAGACCGTCGATGACCTCCTGCGCGAACGGCTTGGTCAGTACGACCGCACCACGGAACCGCCAAGAGTCGGTGGCCTCATCGCGCCACGCCTCGTCGATCCGGCCGACCGTGACGACATCGCTGGTCTGCCCGCCGTGCGTGCCGACCGTCTCGTAGCGGAGCGGGAGCGGCAGCGGTCGGGTGGACAGTGCACCGAGCGCGAACTTGCGACCGTCGCCCGTGCTCACGCCTTCCGGTGCGAGCACGCCGTGGACGGGAATCTCGGTGATGAGCTCCTCGCCGTCCTCCGGCTCGTCGATGTCCGGCAGTTCGGCCTCGTCGGCGGGCTCGACGGCGATGTCCGTCTCGTCCACGACGGCGGCTGCCCTCACAATGTCGTAGCCCTCGACAACGTCAGGATTGTCGTCGATCTCGTCGTCAGGACCGATCGCATACGTCGTGCTGCTCATGGCTTCTCCATCCCTGCCTGCCGGCTGTGCCAAGCACCGGCATTGGATCCAAATCTCGGGGTCTCCGACCGGTTCCCCGGGGTGGCGCAGCTTCTCACCGCTCACACTGAATGTCCCACCAATGGGAACGATCTGTCCATCGGTGGCGACGTGAATCTCACGCACCGAATCGTCGTGCATGGTCACCCAGCGCTTGAAACGGACCCCCCGAGAGAAAGCGCCGGCCACTGTTGCCGAGTTGACCGCGTATCCGCTCAGCCAGTACGTGATCCGGTTAACCTGGGCCTCTTCGACATCCATTCCGGGGTCGGATGTCTTCGCCAGGCTCGCCCGGAGGCTCTTGCGGAAGCGTGCGAGCGCTACCCCGCGATTTCCGTCGTCGGATTCCTCGTCGAACACCTGCAGCCACAACTGGGAGGCCGCCATGACGAGATCCTCGTCCCAGTCGGGGTCCCCAGCGAGCAAACGGTGCAGCGCGTCATCGACATAGGGCTCGAGAGCCTCATCGGCGCTCTCGAGGAGTGATTTCCGAGCGGCAGCGAAGGAAATCGGGTCCATCAGATGCTCGCGGGGTGCTCAAGTCGCATCAGGGCGAGGTGTTCGCGCAGAAGTTCGCGATCCGGGGGCTTCCGGAGGGTCATGATGGTCCGGGTGTAGCTGTCCAGGGTCCGAACGAGCGTGTCAGTGTCGCTCGGCAGCCCGAAATCGTCCACACAGGTCCATGCGTCCTCGAGAACGGCCGCGATCTCCGCTTCGGAGAGCGCGGGGAGGCGCATGTAGAGCTTCGCCGCGGTCGTCTTAGCCGGAATGTGCCCGTTGACCCGGTTCTTCAGTCGGTTGCCGGCCCTTTCGAGCGCCCGGAAGACCAGAATCTCGCTACCCGCAACCAGTTCCTCCGGGACTTCGCCGTCGGAGGGGGGTCCAGTAACCGGGTGCAGGCGTTTGGTCGGCGTCGGCCTCTGCTCATGAGTCTCCTCGGCGGGCTCGGCAGGCGCGGTGACGGGCACGCCGAGGAGAGTGAGACCCTGGGCGACAAGCTCAGGGGTGGTCTGGCCTTCAGCGAGCTTCACGGTGAGCCATTCGGTGCGCTCGACGTCGCCCATGACGTCGGTCTCGTCGAATCCGTTCTCCCGGACCACGGCTTCCTTACTCAGGACGCCACGGTCGTAGAGCTCCATCGCCTCTTTCGACCGGTTCGGCCGCAGACGCAGGTCCGCGGTGTCCGCAGCGATCGAGAAGCCCTTCACTTCCTCCGGGTCCATCTCGAGTGACTCGAGCACGGGGCGCAGATAGCCGACGGTCAGGCTGGAAGTGATGACTTTGAGCAGGGGCTCCGAGTGTGACTTGATCGCCGCTTCGTCGATCGCCCACTGGCCCCAGTGGTTGACGTCAGCAGTGCCGGAGAGGATCTCGGGCGGCATGTCCATGCCGAGGCCGAGGCGACGGATCGCCTCCTGGCGTAGCTCGATGGCGTGCTGGTCGAGGTCGGTCCAGAACTTGAGGAACTGCACCTTGTCGATGTATTCGCCATCGACCTGAGTGACGATCGGCACCTTCGCGCTCGCGTCGCTCGGGTCGTCGATCGCGATGGACGCGATCTCCACGAGAAGGTCGGCGAATGCCTGCGCGGGGTTCGCGACCTGCGAGGCAACCGGCGCAACGTCCGGGTCTTCGGCGTTCATCTTGCGCGACGGCAGCGTCGGGAACGAGAACTGGCTGGGGAGGATGAGCAGGCCCGCTGAGGTCAGTCGGGATTCCAGCTGCGCGGCGACGTGCATCGTGAGCCGCTCGATCTCGGAGAGGATCGGCAGCACTGCCCGCGAGGGGCTCGTGGAGACCTTCGGCTTGCGCGGATGCGGACGCCAGATCCGGATCACCATCGAGTCGGCGGTGTCGGCCTCGATCTTGTCGCTGCCGGTGCCGATCGAGAAGGTGGTGCCGCCCTTGCGCGTGATCTCCGTCGCGGCGATCACGAACCAGTCGTCTTCCCCGTCAGCATCCAGACCGACGATGAACGCTTCGCCTGCGACGGTGAACTGGATGCCCAGCATTCGGAGCATCTCGGCTTGGCCTTCTGGCCCTCCGAACAATGCCGCCATCGCCTCGATGACACGCTCGTCTTTACTCGGCTCGCCATCCGGCCCGGTGACATAGAGCGTGGCCTTGCTGAGCAGGTTGCCTACCCAATCGACGCCGTAGCGATACTCGCCGATGGAGTCGTAGAAGTCCCACGCGGCGTTCTGCCACTCTTCCCCCGCGGAGCGTCCACCCTTGCCGCTCCAATTGCGGTTGGCTTTGCCGATCGTGAAGTTCCTTGCGGCAGCGACGAACCCTGTCGCGGGGACTGCAAGGACTTCAGATCGAAACGGCGTCCCCCGTGGCATTGGGCCCCCTCGGCGCTCAGGTGGGCGTGCGCTCTCGGCGCACGCCTCTGAGGCTGGATCTTAGCGCGCGGCGAGCCTATTCGCCTGGGGCGACATCGTCGAACGTGATCGCGAGGCTACTCCGAGTCCCTGCCCTCGTCGAAGTACACGTACTGGCTGGTCCAGTAGCTCAGCGTGAGCCAGCCCCAGAACAGCCACCATGCAAGCGCGGCCCACCACAGGATCATGCCGAGCATGAACCAGCCGAGGCAGATCAGTGTGATCCACGGTCCCATGCACCAAGGGCAGTGCACCAACTTGGCCCACGGGCCATCCTTTGTGACGCCGTCCCACCAGATCCGGATCGCGATGGCCGGCGGGTAGTCGTCGTGCGTGATGACCCGCGTCAGGCGTGCGCTCCCGACGACGCCGACGATGACCGCCAGGATCGCCGCCCACCAGGCGATCTCGTAGTCCGATCCGATCTCGATCATTTCTTCGACCTCTCTCCGGTGTAGGTGAACACCCAGCACCCGGAGTATGCCCGGCGCTGCGTCTTCACATAGGCATACTCATGCGACTGCAGCGTCGCGAACTCGAAGAGTTCAGGACGCTCGTATGTGGCGATGAACTCAGGCGCACTCATCGGTGCTTGGTGGACCACCCAGATGTGGGTGTGTTCGGGGACTGTCGCTCGAGAACCGTCGGCAGGACCGCCGACAAGCTCGATCTCCATCGTCTCGGTCATCGCCGGAGCCACTTCTTCGGGTTCGGCCCACCGACCTTGCCGCGAGGGATGCCGGTGCTCGTCGACCCGCCACCTCTCAGCAGAAGCTCGGTGAGTACCCAGACCAGTGCATCCACGCGGTTCGGCGATGGATCATTCGAGTCCGGCACCCAGGTGGTCATTTCATCCTCGAGATCACCGAGTCCTGGGAAGTGCTTCACCAGGTGCTGCTCGTACTTGTTCACGATCGGTTCGGCGCGGACCTTCTTGCCGCGCGTCGCGGTGACCTCGATGATGCGGCCGGTGAAGCCGGCCGCCTTCAGGTTCGACTTCACCATGTCGCCGCCGTAGTTGCGCTCGACGGTGATGGCGTCAGCGCTGTACTTCTCGTAGAGCGCGATCGCTCGTCGCGCCCACCCCTCCGGCGTGTACGTGTCGGTGGCGTCCTCGATCGCGTAGCCGACACCCGCCGCGATGCCGCCGACGACGATGCCAGTGTCGTCCGAGGTGCGCTTCACCGATCCGGCCGGGTCGATGCCGACCACGATCCGGTCCATGTCCTCGATCGGGATGGTGGCGTATTCGAGCATCGACATCGCCCACAGTGCGCCCTCAACGTCTTCGAGGATCTCGCCGTGAAGCTCCTGCCGGCCGAGCCGGGTGCCCTCGTAGCGGGAGAGGATCACCTGCGCGGTGGACGGCGCGAGGTTCTTCAGGTTCGCGTAGGTGGACACGCGCGCGAGGCGCGTGGATGACTCGGCGATCCGCGCCTTCATCCACTTCGTGGGCAGCGGCGTCGTGGTGAGCAGGATGTGCGGGCGCCGCCCCTTCCGGAGCCCGAGCAGCGCCATGTCCCAGACCTCCTGGATCTTCGGGAAGTGCGCGGGCTCGTCGAACCAGATGAAGCCATGCTGAGGACCGCGCAGCCGGTCGGGCTCCTCGGCGCTGAACACGCGCGCGATCGCTCCGTTCGGCAGGGTGATGCGGCGCTTCGTCGGCTCGTACCGGACCTTCTCGCCGTAGCGCTCGAAGACGCGGATGATGCCGGAGTCGGGGTCTTCGATCATGACGTCGCGGACGGCTGTCGCGGTCTGTCCGATCAGGGTGATCTGCGGGATCTGCTTGCTGGCCTGCCGGGTGTACTCCGAGCCAGTGCGGGTCTTGCCGGATCCTCGGCCACCCATTTCGATCCAGGTGAACCAGTCGGTTCCCGGCGGCGGCCACTGGTCGGCGCGTGCGTGCTGCCAGGGGAAGCCCTCATGCGGATCCCCGTCGCACACGCGCCCGCGCGTGCAGTAGAACGCCTCGAGGTGCATCGCCTCGCGCGCCTTGTACCGCTTCAGCACTTCCGCGCGCGCCGCAGGCGCGAGCGAGGACAGGTCAGGGATGCTCATGACTCGTACTCCGAGAGCTCTTCGATGATCCAGGGGCCGAACCCGGCTCCGGCCAGATACTGGCGCTGACGGAACAGCCCGGTCTGGTCGAAGTGCGTGACGAACGGCTCGTCGGCCATCACGTAGGACCAGGGCAGCATCAGGTCGTGCGCGGCGAACGCGACGACCGCGCGACGTGCGTATGACTGCATCGCCAGGTCACGGTACTTCGCCGCAGCGAACAGCAGCTTGCGCTGGGGCGGCGTGGTGTAGATCGTGACCTGGTCGTAGCGCGAGTTCGACGCGGCGGCCTTGCGGCGGACCTCGCTGTCGAGGATGTCCCAGTCGGGCAGGTCAGCCATCGCTGGCCTCATCCTGGATGACGTCCAGGATGAGGACGTCTTCAGCCTCTGCCACACTGCGTCCTGCCGCGATTTCCAACTGGCGGACGATCTGGTCGAGCTCTTCAGACTCGGGGGAGAGCAGCCGCAGCTGCGCCGCGGCCTGTGCGCCGGAGATGCGAGCGAGCACCTCGACGTCCTGGCGGAGTTCCTTGTGCCAGGCGAGCCGGTTCTCGTTGGCGTACCGGTTCCCGTCGGCGTCCTCGAAGTAGTCGGCGCCCGCAAACTCGATCGAGCGGCGGAGAGAATCCTCCATCGTGCCGATCAGCGTCTGACGCATCACCTCGACGGTCTCCGGCTTGCCTTCGACGCTGGCGATGAAGCCCGCGACCGCCCCGCGAGCGTGCTCGGCGCTCGGGTATTCGAGAAGCTCAGCGATCTCCTGGTAGGGGACTGAGCGCTTCCGCATCACGTACGCGGCGTATGCGCGCTTGGACGGGTTGGTCGCGTTCCGGCGCAGCGTCTCCATGTCGACCTGGCCCTGCGGGAGTGTCGGAATTCCGACACGGACGACGGGCTTCTTCTCTGCCGGCGGCTCGTTCTTCGCCCTGGTCGGCGGCTTCTTGCCGGGACGGAAGACGATCACGTTGGACGGCGGAGTGCTCTCGTCGTCGCTCACTTCAGTCCCCGCTCGTCGAGATCCTTCTGGATCAGGCTGCGGATGTAGTCACTGCGGGTCCGCCCGTTGCGAGCGATGTTGACCTGCTCGACCTCATGCGGAGCGAGGCGGAAGACGACTTGAGCGTCTCTCGCCACCCCGATCCGCGGCTCGTACGGCATGGCGGAAGCGTAACACGCTACCTTCTCTGGTGCTCCGCACTGGTGGCAACACGACGACGGGCGTCGCTGCAGGCGAGCGCCGCATGCTCAGTGTGATGCCGATGCCGGCAGGACAGTCCATCCGGGTTCTTCGGCGTGGTGAACCAGCCCATCCAGCGCACCGGGTCATCGTCGACCTGCTGTGCCCAGATGAACTCGGTGTCACCCATCAGTAATCCCACCGCCCGGTCGACTCGGTCGCCGCGAAGGACGCGCGATCGACGCCGTCGCGAAAGCCGTTCAGCCAACTGCGACGGAGGCGCTGCTCGATCGGCTCCTCGGCAAACGTCACGTACTCCTCCGGCTTGACGGTGACCTTCCGGGTCAGGAACCTCGAGAACGCCTCCCGCTCCTCCGGCGGCACCTTCTCCCAGAACTCGTCTGAGATCCCCGGGTGCTCGGAGGCCGGCTCGTCCGCCGGGACGGGCTCGTACTCCGGGGCGCGCTCGCGGAACAGGATGCCCGCGTTCTGCAGGGCGGTGATGATGTCGCTCCGAGCGTTCACCCCATTGACCCCCGCCTCAAACAGCGCTTGGTCCACCTTGCGCATCGTGTCCTCACTGTGCCGGGTGATGTCGACGATGCCTGTGTCGATCTCGTGCTCGTTGCCGAAGTGCTGCTCCGGGTCCAGGTCCGGCGCCGGCTCGTCGGGGTTCAGGATCTGCACCTCCGCGCCGGGCGCCGCGATGGAGTAGCCGAGCTCTGTCAGGCGGTCCACGGCGCGGGTCAGCCATTCGTCGTCGTCCTCGTGCCCATGAGGGCGCGGGCAGTCCGGGTCGTCGCAGAGCGCCTCGTCGGCCAGCGCTTCCTGCTTAGCCGCCTCGGCGTCGGCCGCCATGCGGACGTGGAGCGGGATGCGGTCGCGCCAGTAGTCGTCTTTCTCGTCCATCTGCTCAGTCGTCATGACGTTTCCCATCTCGTGTCGATGGTGCTGCAGCGCACCTCGTTGTCGTTCTCGTCCAGGGTCCAGCCGATGCAGTTGCGCGGCTTGCCCTGTGCGCACTCGGGGCACTTCATGCTTCGATCCCCTCTACGTGATTGCGGATCATGCGCTCGTCTTTGACGAACGGGTCCGGGCCAGCCCAGACGGTGATCTTGTCGGCGATGCCGGATGCCTCGACCTCGTAGCCCTCGATCGTCGGCGGCGGCATGAAGTAGATCAGCGCGTGCCGGATGTCCGGCTCGTTTATCACCGGGCTCATGAGCAGCTGCAGGTTCGGCACATGCACCGCCATCGTGGTGCCGTTCTGCCGCATGAGGATCACGGCCTCGGTCTTCAACTCGGTCTTGAGGTTGCTCATGCCGACTGCCGCCTCGCGCGAAGCTCGGCGATGCGCGCCTGTCGTGAGGCGCGCGCCTCGTCCTCCGGCTGCACCGGCGCCGGGACGCCAGCGATGCCGGCCTCCTTCGCGTTCAGGCGCGCGACGGCGCGAGCAGAGTCACCGACGTCATTGAAGCCGATCGGATGTTCGCGGATCAGTGTGCCGTGCTCGTCGACCAGCCCGACGTAGTAGACGCCGAAGCGGACGTAGTTCGTCCAGGTGTTCATCGTTCTCCATCCGGCGCCGGGATGCGGCGCAGTAGTTGGGCGTAGACATCGCGCTCGACGGGCGTGAGCACGACGGTGCGGTGCAGTTCGTTGAGCGCCTCGCGGATCAGCTTGCGCTCGAGCGGGGTGAGCACGACGGTGATGCCTTGGGCGTTGGGCATCAGGGAGCCGCCAATCCGTCGAACGAGTGCCGGCAGGCATGCAGGCCGTCATGCCCATGCCCCCGGAT
>Ga0247796_1000020_pt1 | contig 28261 bp, 70 predicted proteins | sample UWRJS166409R6_FD_179941 | JGI IMG/M metagenome (GOLD analysis project Ga0247796, IMG submission 179941) | Soil microbial communities from Arlington Agricultural Research Station in Wisconsin, United States - UWRJ-S166-409R-6 | ecosystem: Environmental > Terrestrial > Soil > Agricultural land...
GCTGACCCTTGATGCAGGCGTGGTAAGTCAGGAACGGGAAGTCGCTCACATCCTCGGCACACTGCGCCTGACAGCGCGGCGGTTCAGCGATCGGCTGGGGCGCGTCGTGACTCATGCTCCACTCCCATTCGTGTGGTCCTGAACAATCGGTTGGGTGTGAGAACCGAGGGGGCCGGATCAAACGTGGTGGACGGTCCGTCCCCGGCCTCCCCTCGGCGGCTTGTGGGTGGCTCGCAGTTGTTTCCGCAGATGCAACCGTGTGGACCCTCATCGCAGTCCTCCCAGCAGAAGTGTCCCTCCGTGTTCACGACTGACTCCCATCCGTGTGGTCCGGTTCGCTCGGTTGGTGGCTCTCAAGCACCTCGGCAACGCCGTGTACATCGAGTAGACCCATGTCGTATTGCCACAACGCCCTGTTCACGCGCTCAAGCCACTGGTCGCTCATGCTCCACTCCCGTTCACGTGGTCCTCGCAGGTGCAGGAGTGCTCTGGGCACCTGCGACCTTCGCGCCAATCGTGGACGCTGATATGCGGGCACTTCCACGCCGGGCAGTCGGACTCGTATGCGTAGTCGATGCCGACCTTCGCCTCGTAGGGCTTAGGCGGTTCGCCCCACGAGGGTAGGCCCATCGCGGCTCGGCGCTTCCGAGATAGCGCCGCGTAGTCGTCCAGCGTCATGCTCCACTCCCATCCGTGTAGTCGGGGCAGGGAAGTGGAGCCACGGACAGTAGCGAACTCGTCGCCACGGCCCCGCACCTGCATTGCCGGGTCAGCGTCCATCCCTCAGCCTTGAAGTTCACCCAGCGATGTTCAAGCATCATGGCTCCCATTTGTGAGTGCCGGCAGGTGGAGCTTGCACCACCACCTGCCGTCAGGTGTCTGTCGGAAACCAGCTAGTCGAACCGCATGCTCGGTCTCACGCTCTGATGCGCGACCGTCGATCACGATCCGATGATGGTTGTGCGAGGGTCCGGCACAGTAGGCCCGGATGACCGTCTGGACGTCGATCCCACTGAGCGTCACGGCTGGCTCCCATCCGGCTGTGCGGGGCACGTCGGTGTGTGTGTGCATGTCTCGTCCTCACCGGGCGCAAGCGGTGGACAGAATGACGGATCATTCGGTTGGGTGGGTAGGCGCGTGACCACGGCGTCGTCGTAGTGGTGCGCCATGTCCAGCGACGTCGTGTGCGTGTCCGTCGTGAGGTTGTACCAGCCCACGTTGAGCCGTTCCAGCAGCTCGATGCGTGCGGTGCCGTCCTCGTCCACGCACGCGCATGCCATGTGCGTGCCGGCCTTGGTGTTCTCCAGTGCCTGACTCATCAGCAGGTTCTCAAGCATCACCACTCCCATCCGTGTGGTCCGGTTCGCTCGGTTGGGTGTGCGGGTTCTCCGGCCAGTCGATGCCGCCTCGGACGTCGTAGGACAGGAAGCAGGACTCCGCGCCCTTCTCCCATGCCTGCGCGAGAGCCTTCCTGAATGCTTCGTGGTTCGGCCCGCCGATGAACGCGCCCGACGCGACATCATCGCGCCCGGTGCGGTAGCCCACTCTGTGCGCTTCCTCGCGGATCTTCGCCAGCCAGTGGGCGAACTTTACGTCTACCTCGCGCTCGATCGCTTCGAGGGCGGGTCGATCCAGGTCGTCCACCTGTCGGGCCTGGCACACCTGATCGAACAGCGCGCCCTTGACGTACTCGTCGGTGTACTCGCTCATGCCCCACTCCCATTCGTGTGGTCCTGAACTATCGGTTCGGTGCCCGTACCCCACGGTCCAGTGATGAGCACCGCGTCAGCGATAGCCAACGACTCCGGGCACACCTTGGACAGCAGGCACCAGCGCCGATGCGCCGCATGGATCAGCGTTGCCAGTGACTCGCGCTCGGTCATGCTCCACTCCCATTCGTGTGGTCCTGAACAGTCGGTTGGGTGTCCTGGATGAACCCATCGCCATGCACGGTGGCCCATCCGCTCGTTGAGCCTGACGGGAAGTCGCCGTGCACCTCCACCTTGTGGACGTGGGCCGCGACGAACGGGTCGGGATCGTACTGAGGGTGAGCCTCGTTGGCGCACACCTCGAACTCGCAGCGGGAGCACGAGATGTGGATGCCACACTCGAAGGCCATCAGTCGCTCCCATTCGTGTGTACAGGTTCCTGTCGCTCGATGCGACGACGGATGAAGTCAGCGTCCATGAGCGCGACCTGTGCTGCGCTCGTGCTTCGCCGGACATCCTCGACTGTCGAGGCATCGGCCCCGGCCGCCGCGTGTGCGGCGGCCAGGTTGAGGTGAGCGCGCATCGCACGCCAGTCCTTGTCGAGGAGCGGGGGAATGATGTCATCACTCATGCGGCACGCCATGCCGTCTTGATCTTGTCGAACGCCAGGCCGAGGGCGGCCTGCGTGTTGGGGGCTGGCTCGCCGTCCTGCTCCCACTCGCTCTCGATGCACGCGACGGCCATCGCCAGCGCGTCGTACTGCCGGCGAGTGAGGAAGACTGTGATCCTTTTGCCGGTCATCGGCTCGGTTGCCATCAGATCTCTCCTTCGATGATGAATGACTGCAGCTGCTCGCCACGGAGAATGCGTTCGAGGTCGTTGCAGAACAGGGTGTAGAGCCGCGCGCCGTCGCGCAGGCCCTCGGTGTTGGCGGCCTTCTTGCCGTACTTCGCCTCGATGAGCTCGGCGGTGGCATCCATCTGCTCGCCGGTGGTGCGCAGGACGCTGGCGTACTCGCGCAGTCGGATGTCGAGCGGGCGAAGGTCGTCGACGGGTGGGGTGTCGGTCATTGGTGGGCCCACTCTTCCTTGTGCCGTCCACAGACAGCGCAGGGGCCGTCGGGTAGGGCGTCGCCGCGCGAACTCTCGAAGTCGTGATGGCTGTCAGCCTCACGATCGGTGGTCGTGGTGGTCATTGGTCTTCCTTTCGGTCTGGCTGGGGCTGTCGCACGCGCTGTGCGACGATCTGGGCGTAGAGGCCCAACTACTTGTTCTTGCCCCTCGGGGGCTCCTGCGGGCGCACAGCGCCGGTGGTGAACGTCGCGAACAGGGCGGCACCAAGGCTGGCACCGACCTGCTCACTGACTGGGGTCGACCAACCGCGCACTTCGAGCGCGCACTTCATCGCGTCCATCGTGTCGGCCAGGCCGTTCACGCCCTCGATCAGACCGAGGGCGTTGTCGATGTTCTCTTCGCCGGTCACTAGATCTGCCCCGTCACGGCAAGCGTGATAAGCACGACAGTCTCGATGATCGCGAGGATGGCCAGTCCGACGATGCCGAAGGCGAGGACCTTCGCACCGGTGCTCTGACGCTTGCGCTCGCGCTGGGGTTCGATGTCGAAGGTCATCAGTTCTTCTCTCGTGTCATCAGTCGGAACTCGAGGCCGACGGCCTCGAGTGTTTCGATCAGATCGCCGATCGCCATGTGCCGGATGCGATCCAGATTCATCACAGGCCGCCAGCCCACATCCTTTGACGAGGGGTGCCGGCGCTTCGCCATGTCGATCGGCGTCTCCGTGCGCTTCTCCACTGCTTGGAGGTGAGGATGTGGCTCGGGTGCCGGTTCGACCGGCTGGTCAAGGACCCAGCGAGCACTGCGGCCCAAAGTGTTGCGCCAGCCCCGCTCGATCATGTACTTCCCCACAGCCCCGCGTGTCAGGTTGAGGACGCCCATGAGTTCCTCGGTGGTGACACTGTTCTTGCCGTCCAGGAACACCTTCAGTGCGGCGCGACGTGTGGCGGTATTCGTGGGGACGAAGATCTCGTAGCCCGATACCCTTTCGACCTCACTGGTGCCGCCCATGCGCTTCGTGAGGTGCAGGAATCCGCAGGAGTCGCAACGGTAGGGCACGATTTCCAGCCCCACCTCTTCGCTGCGCCGATCTGCAGCCTCCCACGCCTCCGGAATTGAGCCCCAGCGTCGTTTTGACGGCTTGGCCGGGCATTTGTCTGGTGTCAGTCCGTTGATTGCCATGCTCATTTCACTCCCTCCCGGTATTGGTGCCGGTGGCACCGGTTGCCCTCTTTCACGATGTGCCTGCAGGTGTCGTGCTTTTTGCGCGGATCCTTGCTGGGCGGCAGGTCCGCCCCACAGCGTGGTCTGGTCATGACTCAGGCTCCTGTCCAGTCGGTTGGTGATCCACGGGGCACTGACCCGCGAAGCAAGGGAAGTCATGGATATGGGAGAGCGGTTCAGTCGGTTCGGTGCTCTCGGTCACTGCGCCCACTCCAATGCGATGAATCGACCCCTTGGCCGGTCTGCGATCATGTCGGGCTCGCCTTCGACAAGTCCCGCGTCGAGAAGACGCTTCGGCCAGGCGACAGCAGAGCGCGAGTCCCAGTGCCAGCCGTGCTCGCCGCAGAAGCATGGGCTGATCTTCGTCCACTGCCACGCAGGCTCAGCGCCTCCGGGAATCCGCGTCGGGGCGTCGCTGTCCTCATCCGGGTTACCGAAGCGCCACGGCCCCTCGGCGTCGTATTCCTTCCAGACGTCCAGCATGAGCATGTCCAGGTCGGGCAGGTCGCGATAGTCGAGACGTACCGCGATCTGGCCTTCGGTGAGCAGGTGAATCTTCACGTCGTGCTCCCATTCGTGTGGTCTACGGTCATCGGAACGCCGACGCCTGTGTTCACCGGCCACCAAGCAACCTGCATCCCGCCGCCGCTCTTGACCGCGTAGCGCAGCGCGTCGACCTCATCCTCGAAGATCGCTAGCTCCGACCTGTCGTAGTAGAACGCCAGCCATACGCCGTTCATGCTCCACTCCCATCCGTGTGTTCCGTGATCGGTGCCCAGACCCACGAGTGCCGCCCGTCGTCGCCGGGGCGCGGGTGCTCCACGCCAATGACACCGTCCAGCGCGAAGAACCACTCGCCGCACTCGGGACACGTCACGATGTTCATGTCGCACTCCCCTTCGCGTGGACCGTCGTCTCGACCTTCGTCTCGACGACACTCAGGTATCCGCGCTTGTCGCGGCCGATCATGATGCCCTCCTCGAACGTCCCGTTGACGCCATCGAGCTCGGCCTTCGAGGCTTCCTTCATCGCCTTGCCCATCTGCTCGAGCTTGCGACCCTCGATGTAGTTGCGGGCTGCTGACAGATGATTCGGATCGGTGAGGATCTCGACCGGCGCCCAGTCTGAGCCACCCCAGCACTTGAAGCGCCGAGGGCATTCCACCTTCGCCGAGAAGCAGAAGCTGGGTGTGTACTCACGGAGGTCATGGATCAGGCGGGTGTCACCCGTCTCTTCGTAGACCTCCTGTGCGCGCACCACCGTGCTGATGCGCTGTTGGGCGAGGTCGAAGAAGTTCTGGATGGCCTCCCAGGTGACGACGACGGCCACGAACTCCTGCACCTGGCCCGCACGGTCGTAGTAGACGATGCGCCCCTCGGCGCCCGGCTCGAGGATGCCTGCCTGCACAGCCCCCATCACGTAGATCGCGATCTGGATGAAGTAGCTCAGCTTGGGGCCCTCGTAGAACACCGAGCCCATCGCCGCCGTGGATTTCAGGTCGATGATCGTGTTGTCGGAGACGAAGATCACGTCAGCCGAGCCAGAGATCGTCAATCCCAGCGTCTCGAGTTTCGTTGAAATGCGCTGCTGCGTGACCGCATCCAGACGGCGACCGAAGATGTCTTCCAGCGCCTCACCCATAACCGTTCCAACCTGGGCGGCGACGTGCCAATGCTCTTCAGGTGCGTCGTCCGACGCAGGCTCGAAGATCTTCGACCGCATGAGTTCCAGGCAGCCACCGATCTCACTCGGGCCCACTTCACGTTGCAGCGAGCGCGGACGCTCCCGCTCTTCGGCGACCACGGCCGCCAGGAGTTTCGCTTCGAGCGCCGCGTCCCGCACCAGTTCAACTGGCATCAGCCACCCCATCTGTCTTGAGGCCAGCGGCGACACGATCCTTCACGGACTTCGGTGCCTCTTTGACTTCGCCACGGGAGAGCTCAAGCTCCCGAGCGACGATGTAGTCCAGCACCCGGAAGTCCGTGCCGGGCACCTTCAGGTTGAGGATGCCGGCATTCGCCGCGTTCTCCCGCACGTCAGCCAGTCGCTCGGCCGGCGCGTTGTCGATGAGGTTCTTCCAGGGGATCCAGCGCGAGTCACCCTGCGGTTCCGTCGTGGGACGGTCGGGGCTGGCGACGACGGCGGCGCTACGCGGCGCTTCGATCGCGGGGGCTGCGCTCGTTGCCGGCCCTGCCTGCTCCATCTCCTCGGTCGAGTAGAGGCCGGACAGATCCTGCGGGAACGCCTTGCGGAGCGCGAGCATCTCGGCGACCTTGCTCAGCATGACGTCAGGCATCTTGGCCCACATGCTCGACAGCTTCTGCTGCTTGGTCTTCCAGTCCGTGGTGTACACGGCGTACGAATCCCAGCGAGCGACGGCGTAGAGCGGCTGAGTGAAGCCCTCACGGAAGACGCCGACGCGGGCGGCTGCGGGCGGCTCTTTGAACAGCCAGACGTCGAACCAGACGAGGCCGTCACCAGTCCACTGTGCGGGGGTCTGGCCGCGGTACTCGCCGGAGCGCTGAGCGACGAGGCGAGCGCCGTCGATCGAGATCTGGGTCTGCCACTTGCCGGCACGCTCGATGCAGTAGATCTGCCGGGCGATCGGGTCGAGGCCCGTGCGAGCGCACTGTTGCAGGAACGCCGCGACAGTGGCGCGCGGTGCCCAGGTGGGTGCGGCCCCGCCCTTGCGCTGGACCAGGCCGGCAGCATCGAGCAGGGCGGCCTGCTCTTCCGTCCACTGCGACATGTCGCTCGACTTGGGCAGGTAGCTCATCATCACGTCGGGACGCGGAGGCGTCTCGGCGTGGTCGAGCAGGATGTCTTCCGTCTCGGCGTCGATGATCTCGCCAGTGGCCTCATCGGCGAGCGTTGCTACCTCAGCGGCCACGTCGGGCTCCGCTTTCTTGCGAGTTGCCATCGTTCTTCCTTTCGTTCCAGCGCGCCTTTGCGCGGCTGGTCTCACATGCCCGGCAGCGCCGCCGACCTTTGTCGGCGGCCCACTGCAGAGTGTTCTCGGGGGTGTACTCATGCCCGTACAGGCAGTGCGTCTTTGCGCGGTTGAGATCAGCCTGACTGACCCCTCCGACACGCTGACGCTCGTTGATCTTGTCTTGGGCGTCACGCCAGCATTGGACGCACCGGCGACGGTCAGTGCGGCCGGGCGGGAACTCCCCGGTCTCGCTGTAAAGGTGGCCTTTACGGCAGGTCTCGGGGCTGTTCTCGCCCCGAGTCCCGGCACTGACCCGCTCCATCAGGTACGGGTTCACATTGCGCGGGTTCGTCTCCGGATTGCGTCGGAGCCTGTCGGTGCCCAGGCTCACGCCGTACAGCTGCTCGTACAGCCAGCGGTGCAGCATCACCTTGATGCCGTCGATCTGGGTGCGAATCTCGTCACGGCCTTCGAGGTAATACTCGTCCGGCAGGACGACCTCGGTCGTGGGGTTGGAGCGGATCAGGCCGACCAACTCTTCTCGGGTGTCACGCCTCATTCATGGGCTCGATTCGGATGGTGACGCCGGGCTCCACGCGGTGGAAGTCCGGGCGATAGATCTTCGGAAGGTGAGGGCCGACGACGTATCGCTTGGTGAACTCCCCAGCACACACCTGACTGTCATCCACCCACACCCCCGCATTGGTAAGGGAGTCGAAGATCGACCGGAGCATCTTGTCCGCGTCCTTGCCGGTGACCGGCAGGATGTCCCTCGTTCGTGGGGCCGACTTGGGCCGAGGCATCCAGAAGGACACCTCAGCCCGCATCGGCCCTGTGGCCTGGACCCACTCGGAACCCGCCATTGCGTCCCGAGCGGCCCAAGTCACCGACTCACGCCACGGGCGGAGGTTCTCGTTCGAGCTTGTGACGATCGCTCTGCCCCCGCGAACGAACGCCCGCATCGAACCTTGGGACTCTGGTATCCCGAAGACCTCCACCCGCAGCGTGAGTGTCATGGCCTAGAAGGGCTGGTCGTTGTCGTAGGCCGGGTTGGCACCCTGGGTCCATGCCGGCTGCTGCGGCTGCACCCAAGAGTCGGGCTGACGCTGTGCCTGCTGCGCCGGCCAGCCCTGCGGCGCCTGCGGCTGGCCGTACCCGGCAGGCGTCTGCTGACCATAGCCCTGTGGCGCCTGCTGACCAGGTGCGCCGCCCTCGCGGCGCGCGGCCCTGGTCACGACGGCCGAGGCGTAGCGGAGGCTCGGGCCGATCTCGTCGACCTGCATCTCGAGCGCCTGGACCTTCACGCCTTCCTTGTTCTCGTACTCCTGCATCTTGATCTTGCCGGTGACGATGACGCGGGTGCCCTTCGGGATGGACGACGCGACCTGCTCAGCCATCTCCCGCCAAACCGAGCACCGGACGAACGTCGTGTCGCCGTCCTCCCAGGTGTTGGTCTCGCGGTTCAGCTTGCGCTCGTTGACGGCGACGGTGAAGCCAGCGACGGCCAGCCCTGCCTGCGTGTAGCGAAGCTCGGCGTCAGCCGTGGTGTTGCCGACGATCGTGGTGGCGATGCTCATTCTGTTCCTTCTCTGTGGGTGGTTGTCGGAATTCCGACAGGGGTGACGAAGCCGCTGCGCTGTAGCGCAGCGACCACGCGGGGTGCTGGGTCGAAGTCGAAGGCGGCGAGGGATGTGTTGATCTCTGCTCGAACCACGTCTTCAAGGGCGTCGACAGCCATGCTGTTCTCCTTTCCAGGGATGATGTATTCCACTATACCCCACGGGACATAGCGGCACTAGTGACTTCAGCGGCGAAGCCACTCCGGGAGGGGTATCCCGAGCTCGTCATGGATGCGTGTCATTGAGTCCTCGAACTCGACGTAGTTGGTCGTCACCCCGTCCTCGTCCATCAGTGCGTGGCGAGGTAGAAGACCACGAGCCCGACCATGATCACGATCAGGATCGAGCCGACAACGATGTTGGCGATGAATGAGGCGTGCTCACCCCTCGGGTGGGCAAGGTCATCGGGCAGATCATTCATGATGTGCTCCTATCGCACGTCGGGTGGGTCACGAACCCGCCGCTGGCAGCGGCGGGGTGCATCGGCATGCCGCAGGTGCGACACCTCAGCGGGTTGTCGGGTTGACGGGTTGACGGGTTGTCCGGGGGTGGCACCCTCGGCGGTGATGAAGTGGTCATTCAGAAAACCCCTGGTAAATAGGTAAAAAAAGAAGAAAGGGTGCTTAACACGCGAGACACCCCGTGACAGGGACGGGTTGTCGGACAACCCGTCAACCCGTCAGAGCGCCTTCCACTTCTGCACCTGTCCGTTCCTCTCGATGTCCGTGCTGAATGGGACGAGCAGGCCCTGCTTCTCGGCGAGGGCGATGCCCTCGGCGAAGAAGTCGCGGTAGGCGCGGCTCCCCAGCGTGAAGCACTTCTTCGAGCACCCGTTGTGAGCCATCGCGTGGCTCCGGGCGATCTCCTCGTAGCGCTTCGCCGCCGCCTGCACCTTTGGCTCGAGACGGATGACATCCATCTCGCCCTCAGCCATTGCCTGTGCGACACGTTCCTTGCGGGACTCGTCGGACAGGGCACGAATCAGCGCCTCGCGGGTGTGCTCGGAGTGCGCCATGATCCCCTCGGCGAGCTCCCACCACCACAGGTCGACGTCGTCCTGGCCGTGCATGATCGCCAGCACCGCCGCCACCCTCAGCTTCGTGAAGAGGATGTGGCCATCGAGCGCGTGCTCGTCACCGGTGCGCCGCTTCAGCGTCTCGGTCATCAGGATGTCCGAGATGCGAGGGTCGACGCCCAGCACCCAGGGTGCGCGGTTGATGTGGCCCATCCCTCGGCCGCCGAATGCAGTGGGGAACGGCAGATCTTTATGGACGTTCCTGATCAGTGGAGCCGGCGGTGGTGGGATCACGCTGTCCAGCTGCAGATTCGGGTCACGCAGGGTGGAGAAGATGAAGCGCTGGACGAACCCGCCGAGCTTCGATTCCTTGCTGAACAACACTTTTCCGAGCCCTGGCTGGGCTCCCATGTAGAGCGAGAGCCGGTAGCTGTGCGGATCCAGCATCCGCTGGCGAGTCGGGTCGGCGAGGCCGGGAGCCAGTCGGCCTCCGGTCCACATCGTCTTCAGCGTCTCGGTGAGTGTCTGCCCACTGCGCTCGGCGAGCTTGTCGAGTGTGCCGATCTCGTCGATCTCGAGCAGGGCTTGGTACGCGACCTGGGTCGGCACCATCGCGGCGTTCGCCGGGGCGTGGTCAGGCTTCCGCATCTGTACGAATCGAGCAGCAATGCCCTCGCCGGTGCCCGCCGAGAAGTGCACGACGGGATCGTCGGAGGCGAACTGTGGCCGAGGCAGGAACCACTCGTCGATCGCTTTCAGCAGGTCGCTCTTGCCGGCGCCACTCTTCCCGGCGAACACGCCGTACAGATTGAGCGACCCGCGGCTGCCACCATTGAGTCCCGGCAGCACCAGGGTGGGCGGGATGTCAGCGGAGAAGCGGACCAGGACTCCGAGCATCGCGGCCCACGGGTTGATCATCAGTGAGTGGGCGAAGTCCCGGATCTGCATCGTCGTGTCGGTCGCGCCGAACCACTCGAACTGTGAGGCGCGGGCGGCTTCGGCAAGTCCCTCGTTGTCGAGCAGGGGTGCGGCCATCTCTGGCCCCAGTGCTTCCCAGTCGACAGCCTCCGCACTCACAGTGCGCCCGCCCGCAGGCTCGCAATGACGGGGAAGAATAGACCGAGGGCCGTACCGATCTCCCGATCAGTGCGGCCCTCGTCGATCATGGTCCGAGCCATGTCGAAGGTCATTTGCTCCTGTGCGTCCCACTCCTGACGCTGCGCTTCGTGGCTGGCGCGGATCTCGCGGAGCTCAGCGAAGCTGAGGTCATGCTTGCGCTGCTCATCGACAGCGCCAGGGTTATTGGCGATGAAGTACCAGTGGTCGACGAGCAACTCGAGACAGTCGAGACGGGCCTGCATCTCTGCGATTCCGGCTTCTCTGCCGAGGGCGTAGCCCTGTTTGAAAGAGCGCACTGAGACGTCGTTCGCCTCGGTGACGCTGACGGGTCGTGGTGACAAGGGGCCCCTCCTTGGGCATAGTGAAATACGCCTCAAAGGGGGGTGCGTGATACGCTCCCACCGAGGCTCGGAAAGTCTTTTGATCGTACTCCCGCCGGTGTCCGATCCACGATCCCCCCGATGCAAGTCGGGGGGATCTGTGTTTGGTACTCTGAACTCGCTTCTTTCCAGGGAGCACACGAGCCCGGTGTCCAGACGCCGGGCTCGCCTAATTCCCGGATCACTTGCGACGGCGAGCCTCATAGAGGAGCTCCTCGCGAAGAGCCACGGCGAGCGGGAACCCGTCCTGCTCTGCACGCTGCAGAGCACGGGTCCACTTCTTCGTTGAGACGTTCGCCGCAATCACCGCCCCATCAGGGTCTTCTTCGCGGCGGCCACGGCGGATGATGCGAGCGAGCGCGTTGTCCACCAGCGACGAGACGGACACGCCCTTCTCCTCAGCGCGTCGGAACACCTGCTCCTTGGTGGTCAGTGGCACATGGATGGGGCGGAACATCGCATCGCCCACCTTGCGTGGTGGCCTCCACTCGTCAGCCGAGCGCATCCACAGGTCACCCCTTTTGGGTGACCCGTACGTCTCGAGCATCATCGCCTGCATTCGGCCGGCGTTGCGCAATGGCAGGTTCTCTCGGCGCTTCACCGTCTTCAGCGTGTTGGCTGAGACGTCGTTGGCGATCAGAACCCACTCGCCCTTCGCCTCGGCGGCAACGCGGACAGCCATATCCCAGTCGACATGCAGATGAGGGCGTGCCATCACTGCTCCGGCATGTACGGCTGGCCGGCGGCGATCCCCTGCAGGATCTGTACGCCACCGGGCATGCGCTTGTAGACCGACACCCCGGCAGTTATGCCCTCGAAGCCATGCGACAGGCGCTCGAGGTTGTCATGGTCGGCGAGGAATGCCGCCTCGATCAGCTTCTCCATGAAGCCGCCGGGCATCCGGCCGCCCTCGAAGCGGGCGACGCCGAGCACATGCGCGGCGTCTGCCTGGGTGATCCGGTCGATGCGGATGGTGCTGCTCTCGTTCATTGCTCTTCCTTTATCTCGTACCCAGCGACCTCGAGTTCGGGGTGCTTGATCTGTGCGTGGATGAGGATCTCCTCAACACCGGCGCCCTCGCTCACGGCCAACCCCTGCCACCCGCAGGTGGTGCAGGTGACCGTGAACGGGAACACCATGAACTCGGCCCCAGGGGGGCGCCCCGGAGGGCGCCCCTTGCGGCGGCTCATGGGGTTGAGCCTCTGCTCTCGCTTCGGCGGGGTCATGTGCCGCGCCCGTACCTGTTCCGTCGAGCGGTCAATACGCACTCTCTGCACTGTCTATGGGTGACGCCTTTGGCGTCGGTGCTGATGATCAAGTTGCCCTCCTCGAGCTTGTGTCCTCGGCCGCAAACCTCTCGCTTCGCTGGTCCCTTCTTCTTGTGTGGTCGGGTGATCCGTCGGAGAGCGGGGTCGCGAGCCTTGCTTCTATCTATCGCGCACATCTTGCAGGAGTTGCCCCCGTAGAGGTTGTCCGGCGTGCGCTCGTGGCCGTTGAGACAGTGAGTCTTGCGAGCCGGCAGGTTGTGCCGGTTGCGGGCCAGCATGTCCTGGGTGTTGTCGCTGTGCGTCCCTTCCAGAAGGTGGCTGGGATTGATACACAATGGCTCGTCGCATGAGTGGCGCACGACGCCGCCGACTGGATCGCGCTGATGGGTGAGATAGAACATCACCCTTGACCTCTGGAACATCTGGTTCCTGATTGAGATCTTCGGATACTTCTGACTTGGCTGGGTCACTACGATCCAGCACTCACCTCTGTATCGGACGCCAGACATGAGTCGGTCCCGCAGGCTGGGGCCGACTCGCTTGCGCGGGTCGGCCCATACCTGCGGCTCATCTGGATGAGCCAATTCTTCGAGAATCTCCTGATGAAAGGTCATCCCTAACCGTAGCAAATGGAGCCAAAGACCGCCACCTGCAGCACGATGTCAGCCGCGATGGCGTCCGCCTGGCCGAGGTGCTCGGTCATGTCCCGCTGAGCCACGTCGTCGAGGTGGATCCATGCCTTCTCGACGGCCAGCAAGATCTGCTCGTTGGTGAGCTTGGTGATCTTGAAGTGCTCGCCATCGCTCTCGCCGTCCCAGCTGCGGATCTTCACTCCGCTCAGGATGTTCCCGTTCTCGGGGTGGATGCGATCGACGTCGAGCCACCACGGGTACATCGTGCCGCCCGCGCCGAACACCATGTCGTCGATCTCTTCGGGGTCCACCTCGCGCTGGATGTTGAGCATCAGCTTGTCGCTCATGAGGACACCGCCGGCTCGTCGACCTCGCGCTCGTAGCTGTCGAACTCCATCGTGACGATTCGCTGGATGACCTCTTCGCCGTACGGGTCGCCGTACTCCACGTCGGGGTAGCCGCCCTCGTCCTGCGTCACGCAGTGGACGGCGACATCCCAGCGCTGTTCGATCGCCTGGAAGATCGGTGTCGGCTGTGACCAGGCGGTCTCGAACCGCAGGTCGATGCGGCCATAGACCTCGCGTGGCTCATCCCCTGCTGCGTACCTCTCGAACCAGCGGAGCTCGTAGTGCTCGTGGCTGTACGCACCCCACTTGGTGCCCCAGTTCTCGAGGTGCCAGGTGTACCAGCAGATGACGCCGTCCTCGTGCTGCCCGTTGCATCCGCCCCGCTCGATGTTCTCGGGCTCGGGCACGATGAGGTCGAAGTTCAGGATCGGAATGCTTGCGGTGTTCACCGCCTCGGGGTCGTTCGGGTAGGTGGCGCCGGGCTGAATGAATGCCTCGGCGGCGAAGCGGCGGATGTTCTCCGGGGCTCCGATGATGACGACGTTGTTCGTCTCGTGATTCGGCATTTCGCTCTCTCTTTCCAGGGTTTCAGAGGTAGGGGTTGTCTTCGTCGTACTCAGCCATCGGGTCGTCGTTCGTTGGACGACTCATTGCTGACACGACCCATCGCAATAGTGGGTCTCACCCATTGGGAGTCCAGCACGGATGGAGTTGTCGTCGTCCGGATGTCCAGGGCATCCGTCCTCCTCGTCCTCCTCGTCGCCGAACATCTCATCCCAGCAGTCAGGGTGGATACCGGACTTGAGGAGCTCGCGCTCCCCGTCGTCGAACTCAGGGAAGGCGACCTGGATCAGGGCGCCCCCCAGCCAGCGATGGAAGGCGACAGAGTCGACTTCCATCTCGCTCGCCTTGCCGCAGTGCATGCACGGTGCGGTCTGGATTCTCATTCGCTGAACCTCGCGATCTCGCGGGCTGCCTGCGCATCGGAGTCGAGCATGCGGGATGCGCCGCACTTGCAGTGCTGCGTCCGCTCGGTGTACTCCCACTCGTGGGCGTGAGCATGGGAGGCGAACGCCTGCTCCTTCGAGCGTGCCGCCCACCCCGTGTTCTCGTAGCCACGGAGTCCGGCGACCAGGGCGCTCTTCACGATCCCGATGTCCCAACTCCGCGACGAGTACGCCTGTGCGATGACATCCCGCAGGCGCTCGATCTCTGCCTTGTCGCGGATGGACTGCACCTCGGCGTCTGTTGCCGTAGCCAGCGCCAGTTCCAGGATGGGGTCAAGGTTCGCCCGCCTGTGCACCTCGAGCGCGACGTCACAGATCATGGCGTAGACCTCGTCGTACTCGACGGCCTCGTCGTCCCCGATCTGTGCGGCGAACCGCTCGCTGGGTTCGCGCTCATCGTCATCCCGGTAGTGCATCAGGATGCCCCAGTTCTCGAGCACCTCGTCCACCAGTTCAACGACGGCCTGTGCTGTGCGCGCCTCGCGCATCTGCTTCCTGCTCATGTTCATCCCCATTCCATGCTCAGGCCGACGAGCCAGTTCTCGTCGGCGCCAGTGATAGTTGCCTCGTACCAGCACCCCAGCTTCGGGTGCTTCTCGCCGTACCCGTCGCCGGTGTGCGGCCAGACCTCCTCCTCCCACCACAGTTCGAGGTTCTCCTCGTCACTGCCGGCCGGCGGATCCTGCACCTCGATGATGAGTTCGGTCTCGTGACCGTCCTCGTAGGTGTTCTCGATCTTCACGGTGACGCTCATCAGTGCTCTCCTGATCCTGCTCGTGAGTCCGTGTTCGGTGACTCCCGACGGGTGTCGATGGGTACCTCTCGCTCGCTCCTTCGTTGACGAATGATCGGTCCCGACTTTCGGAACATTCGATCGCTGATGTGGATGGAGGGCAGACCCCAGTCGGCCCGCTCCCAATCCACCATCTGTGTTGCGCGGTCCTGTGCGTGGCTCAGGCTGCGGTCGTGGTAGTCGCACCAGTGCAGGATGTCGGTCATCAGGTCGCCCAGAGCCTGCACCGGCTCTTCCGTCTCACCGTCGTAGAACCCGGCGAGCACCGTCTCGATACGCCAGAGTGCGCGCTCGAGGGTGTCGTGCTCGGGGCCCCCGTTGGCCGGGCGCTGGGCGCGGTCGAGTTCAATGGCGGACACGATCATGTCGATGATCGTGTCGCCCTCCAACCAGCCTGACTGCAGGGCGTGAGTCAGGTCGGCGGTCGTCTTGCGCTCGCCCTCTCCCAATCCCTCGCCGAGGTCGAGCTCGGTCAGGATCTCTGTCGCCACCTCTCGTGCGTCCTTCATCCCCACGCCTCCCTCCACCCGTCGGGCAGGCTGACGCCATGCCCGGGGCCATCCCCGTGTGTGATGTAGAGCGTCTCTTCCAGTTCGGGGGTGTCTGGCTGGCCGAACGACACCCATCGGGTGTCTTCCTCGATCTGCTCGTTGTAATCCCATGACTCAGCAGGACTGACAGCGCGCAGGTCACCCTCTTCGATGAGATCTCCGCATCGTGGGCACCTCAGTGCGATGTAGGTCTCGTCGTCATCGGTCACCTGCTCGACCATGAGGGCCGGGAAGGCTGCAGCCGCGAGGTTCTTCTTCGCATCCTCGTACGCCTGGATGAGAGCGTCCTCCGGGACCGGTTTGATGCGGGTCATGACGCCACCTCGATCGTCTGGATCAGCTGCTTGTCCGGGTCTTCGCGCCAGTCGATCTCGATGAGGCGATCCCGGTACATCCCGCCCCCGCCTTCGAGGACGAGGGTGGTCTCTCGCAGTTCGTCGTTGACGAACTCGTCGTACGTCCCGATCAGTCGGCCGGTGGTGTGCGTCCGCTGCTCGGACTCAGTGTCCCTGCCCGGGTTCACGACGCGCACCCTCTGGACCTCCACGTACTGGCCGACGAAACGCATCGACTCAAGCCCGCTGATGATGGGCGCCAGCCCCTGCCCGCTCACGACAAATCCTTGATGAGAGTGCGAATGGCGTCGATGATCGGGCCGACAGCACGCACCTCGGTCAGTGCGTCCCCGCTCTTATCGAAGTAGGCGTTGTCGTACTCGTCGAGCAAGGCGGTGATGTCGCGCAGTCGGTACTCGAGCTTCGGTTCGACGTAGACGGTCTCGCCGGTGATGGTGGTCTTCCTGGTCTGGCGCCAGCGATCGTCATCCTCCCCAGTCCACTCGAGATACCAGCCCTCGTCGATGAGGTCAGCGATCGCGGTGATGTACTCCTCCTCGTAGCCGGCCTTGCCCTCCCATCCTTCGATGGTCATGGCCTCGTCGTCGTAGGCGAGCTCGAAGCCGAACTCCTCGAAGATGTCTGGCACCGACTTCTCGACCGGCTCGTCATTCGGGTACCGATAGAACACCGAGGCCGAGGGGAAGGGGATCCCGTTCTCCTTCTCGAACTCCTTCCAGCGCTCGATCACGGCGTCGAACTGCGACGCCTGGATGGTGAACTCGTGGTCACCCAGATATTTGTAATACCCCACGTCATACCTCCTTCGTTGATGTGTCGTCCGCGTCGGCACGGACGATGAAGTTGCTGTCGATCAATCCCTCTGCCCACTCAGCGAACAGGGGCTGCAGCTGGATGGTCTCGGTCACTCGCCGGCCGCCGGGGAAGATCGCGGTCAGCGAGATGGTGGTGTTGCCGAACCCGAACCCGTGGTCGAACTCGAACTTGGCACCGTGGTGCTCGGCGGTGGCGAACTGCTCGCGCAGTCCGAGGATGTATCCGTCTTCGAGCGGCTCCGCCTCGACGGTGAGCTTGCGGCTCATGATGTACTCCGTTCGTTGATGATGGTCGTGCACTTCTTGCAGATGGGATCGGTTGGTGCGTCGATGCGGATCAGCACACTGCCGCCGTCTCCGATGCCACTGCCACAGGCGGCGGTGTAGGAGTCGGTGGCGCTGCCGTGCGTGACGCTCCGGATTAGGTGCCACTTGCCCAGTGGATGAGGCGCCCGATACCAGGCCGGTTCGACATGGCTGTCGACGAGAGCGGGCTCCACGTAGTCCGCGAAGAACTCCGGGTTGTCGTCGAACTGGGTGCTCTCGTACTCGAGCCGATCCGCCGCGTCCCACTCCTGCAGGATCGTGACGAGTTGCTCGCCGTCCTCGGGTAGGGACTCGATCTCCTCGGCGGTGGCATCCTTCACGGTGAAGGTGGCCCACGCTCGATGGTTGTAGCCGACGGTGATGGTGCTCACTTCCATACCTCCTGCTCGATCCATGTGGTGATGCGGTCCCGCTGCTGGTCGATGTCCCCATCGCCGCGCTCGTACTCCTCGTCGGTGACGACACGGCAGGTCTCGATGACGAGCTCGAGTTGCCCGCGGAGGTACTCGTTCTCCCGCCAGTCGGGCACGTCGCGCGGGTCGCCCCAGGTTGAGGCGATGTTGCGGAGCAGTGTGCACAGCAACTCGTAGTCCTTCTCGGGCACGGGCAGGACCGGATCGTCGAGGTCGCCGCTCTCTTCGAGCGCCACACGCATCTTGACGAAGACATCCTGGGGGGAGGATGCCATGCGTTCGTAGGTCACGACCTTGCTGTCGATCGAGGCGCCGGCCGACCAGACATTCCCTTGCGGGTCGTCGGCCGTGGTGTAGTTGTCGACGACGATGCGGACCCGGCGTGCGGTGTCGTTCAGCGTGCGCTTCATTGCTCTTCCTCCTGTGGTTCGTTGTTACCTTTACAGCCGGCGAGATGGTCGTGCCCCACGTTGGCGAGGATGTCCATCGTGTCGTTCGCCTCGATCTGGCACAGCCGCTGGCCGCACCGATCACAGTCGAGGTACATCCACATCTCTTCCTGCATGACGGCGATGTGGCCGAGGTCGAACTGCTCGCCGCTCATGCGGACACCTCGGCTGCGAGCGCCTCGAGTTCCTCGTCGGTGAGCCCATCCCACCCGTGCTCGCGAGCTTCGTTGAGAACTGCCTCGTCATCAGGGAAATCCTCGGTGAAGTAGATCCCGCCGAGGCTGTCGACCATCTCCCAGTGGTCGTGCTCCTCACCCCAGATGGGGGTCATCCCGTCGTCGGCGACACGGACGTAGCTGACTAGACGCTCGACGGTCATGACGTACACGTCCCCGAACTTCCACTGCCGGAAGGTGCGCAGGTGATTGGCCGGCGTGCCGTACCCCTCGGGGACTACGGCCACCACGTCAGCCCAGTCGCCCTGCGAGTAGCCGGTGATCGTTGAGGTTTCGATATCCTCCTTCACGTCGAAGAACCGCTTGTACCTGAGCGCCACCTTCAACGCCTTGGCGTCGTCGCCGGTGCTGTCATAGACGCTGCCGAACACGGTGCCAAGTGTGGTCTGGCAGTCGCCGAAGTCGTCGGCATCGCTGCGGTACGGGACGTTGTACTGCATCACGTCGCACTCCGGCGTCCAGTCACGAGGGTCATCGGTGCCCTCGTCGTAGGTCACGACGATCCGCAGATCGTCAGTGATGGTGGTGATGTGCTCGCTCATCGCACGCTCCTCGTTGACTGGTACTTCTTCTCGTTGATGAATGCCCGTCGTGCATCCTCGAGACGAGGGTGCTGCGTGCGCTTGTCGATCTGCCGACCCCGCAGGGTCATCACCTGGAAGACGTCGTTCGCCTTGATCCAGCGGAGCTCGACAGTGAAGGTGATGCCTTCGCGGTCGGTTGCCCACTGCTCGCAGAGTCCGGAGCGCAGAGCATGGGCGGTGAGGAACTTGTCCTTCTTGGTTCTTGCGGGCATGATGCCCTCCTTCGTTGAGGTGTCGGAATTCCGACAGGTTGAGGGGGGTGGGCAGATGCCCACCCCCTGATGGTTCAGTCCTCGAGTTCGAGTTCGAGGTTGGCGGCCGAGATCTTCTCGACCTTGTCGGCCGGGACCAGGCCCTCGCGCTCGGCGCAGTAGTCGGCCTGGTTCTTCTCCGTGTAGGTGAAGTCGGAGTAGTAGCGCGAGCCGGCGACGAGCTCGGTGTACAGGACGAGGCCCTTGTCGTAGCGCTCCTGGATGTCGACGAGCTTGGCGTCGAGCTCCTCGGTGGTGAGTGGCACGCGGATCTCCGAGTGCGTGACCTGGAAGCCGAGACGCTGCGCCTCGAGCTTCGCCTTCACGATGTGCTGCTCGACGGCGGGGTACTTGCCGAGGTCGGAGTACCAGTTGAAGATGCAGTGGCCCTGCTTCTGGTACTCGTCGAGGTCGTCGTGGGTGGACGGGCGGTTGGACGAACGGGTCATGAAGACTCCTTGTTGAGAGACACGGATGTGCCTAGTCGGGGTGGGCTGAGTCGCCCGACCCGCCGCCCCCGTGAGGGGGAGGCGAGCCGCTTGGTCAGTCCTCGCGGTGTCCGCCGCGACGCTCGAACTCGACGCCCAACTGGAAGGCGTCCATGTAGATCGCAAGGTGCGCGGTGTGCACCATGTGTGGGCCGCCGAACGACATGCCGGCGCGCTGCTTGGCGACGTACACCAGCGAGTCCATGTCGCACTCGAGCACCGCGCCGACGTCGAGCATGTCGGCGACGGCATCGTTGTACGAGACGGCCGCCGACAGGCGGGCGAAGTCCAGCGTCTGCGGACGATGCGGGAACCCTGGGTCGAACGGGATCAGGTCGTCGTCGTGTTCACTCAATCGACGTTCCCTGTCTGGCGCCAGGCGCGGGTGGTGGCGATGCCCGCCTTGACGGTGGGCGTCTTCTCCTGCGCCGCCGACAGGGTGAGCAGGGCGTTGGCCTCTGCCGTGGTGAGAGGAGCCGCCTCTGCGTCAGTGACCGGGGCGGTCGTGGGCCGGGTGATGGTGGTGAGCATGGCGCTCATCCTTTCTTCGTTGAGACCGGCGCTCATGCGCCGGTCGGGGTGCCGTTCGGGATGCACAGGAACCAGGTCTTGCGATCGCCGAGCGGGAGTCGAACATGGTCGGGGGCCCGACCATCGGGGACGTGCTTGACGGTGCCTCTGGCATACGTCAGGGCACCGACACGGACGACCTCACTCGCTTCATGAGTGGTGCCGTGCAGCCAGCAGTCCATGTTGATGAGGCGCTGGAAGCGGGGGATCTGCCAGGAGAATCGGATCTCCGCAGGTTGTGCCTGCTGGTGCTCGAGACCGGGGCCGCCGCGCCTGTGGTGCACGCCGCCTTGCTTCTTGAGTTCGCGCAGGGTGAGGCCGGGCATCTCGACGAACCACTGATCCCCCTGCCTCAGCACGGTGCGGCCCATCTCCTCGGCGAGGCGCACAGTCTTCGGCTTGAGGGTGAGGTACGCCTCTTCGACGGTGGTCGGGTGCACCCTCGGCGGGAGTTCGCAGAAGAAGTACGAGGGGCGTGGTTCGTTGTGGTCGAACCCGCTGAGGAAGTAGGCCCAGCGATTCTTCATTGTGCGAATGCGGCGACGTCCCTCGCACCGCTCGCACCGCTCTTCGATGCGTGACCCCATGACGTACCGGTTCTCGACGGATCCCGGCTCATTCCAGCGTGACCATATCCGGTCCTGCCACTCGGTCATCGGTCCCTCGGCCTGGGGTACAGCCTCGGCGTGCGGATGTACGCCGGTGCCCTTGCACGTCGGGCACTTGACGTCAGCGGCGTAGCTGATCCGTCCCCGGATGAGCGACTCGCCCAGCCAATGCCGCTTCCAGGAGTAGCGGTATCCGGTCGTACCGTCGGCCCGTTCGTAGAGGTCGAGCTCCTGGAAACTGTGCCCGTTGAGCATCAGCCGCTTGCGTCCGGTGCTCTTCTCGACGGCAGGGATGCGCTCCCACAGGGTCTCCCATGCCTGCAGTTCGGCGAGGTACTCGGCGTACACCTGGTCCCGAGTCTTCCCTCGGTCAGCGATGGGCCGATACTGTGGGCGACCCGGAGGGTCCGAGTGGTAGGTCGAGCCGACCCAGCCGTGCGTGAACACCTCGCCGGTTCGTTGATTGACACGGACTCCGGTGCCGGGGAGCGTGGTCTTCTCGTACACCCAGCGCGATCCCTCGGGTGGCGTGTCGTACTCTTCGACGCGGTCCTCCCACCACTCCTTGCTCACGTCCACAATCTGAATCGTGGCGGGGTCGATGCCGGCGGCGTCGATGACGGACTGCGGGACGATGACGTGCGGCATGCCGAGCGTCTCTTTCAGTCCTCCGATGACGTCACGCACAGCGGACTGGTGCGCACTGGTCATTGACCAGCCGCCACTCCATGTGTCGCCGTTGATCAGCCAGTGCGACGGCCTGCCGTGACGGGTGCGGATCAGCCTGACGAGCGGGAAGTGCGTGCCGTACGAGTACAGCGTGTCGTCCCGATTGCCGGTGACCAGGCGACGCATGCTCTTCTCGGTGTACGGCTTGGCGGTGCCCATGCCGGTGAGTCCGAAGACCCAGTTGCGGACGTTGTCCTCATGGGTTCTGACCATGATGTTCTCCTTTCCAGGGGGCGATCAACCCAGGGTTGATCGGGGGTTTGTTGATCAGATGAGTTGGATGAGGCGCTCTTCGAGTTCCAACTTCTCGGCCTCGATGCGGTCCATCAGCGGGTGCTCGAAGGCACCCGCTGTGCCGCCGTCGAGTTCACGTCGGCGGAAGATACCGATGAGCGTGGCGCGCACCATCTGCAGATCACCGAGCCGGTTCGCGATGACGATCGCGTCGTCGATGTTCGTTGGCAGAGGGCCGCCGGTGAGGTTCGCTGCCTCGAACTCCCACGGCATGATCCGTTCGTTGATCCACGCCCGGACCTCAGCCTCGGTCTCGAAGGTGGCGACGAACACATCGTCGTCGCGACGTCGTGCTGCCCAGGTCACGACTCGGCCCTCACGCTGTAGTTGAAGCACGCCACGTTGTCCGGGTGTGCCTCGCGGCGGAAGGCGTCGGCCTGTGCGGCGAAGTAGTCGGCGTGCCGCATGTCTTCGGTGGACTCACCGGTCTCGTTGTTGAAGACGACCCACATCAGAGCGCCTGACCCTTCGCCCATTCCTGCCAGGTCGCGATGTCGGGCGCCGCCCATTCCTGCCAGACCATGACGTTGACGTCGAGCCGTGATCCGAACGTGCGGATGTGGTCGGCCAGGTCGCGCGTCTCCCCCGTGAGGCAGGCTTCGACGGCATTCCGTGGCAGGGATTGCCACGGACCGAACCAGACGATCGTGTCGAGGTAGACGCGATCTTCGATGACGGTGCTCTCACACACGCCCTCGCTGCTGATCACCACGGCGGCGCCGTCGATGCGACGGAGCAGGCCGTTCGTCATGTAACTGAGCTCGGCGATGCCGTGCTCTTTGCAGGCGGCAGTGAGCTTGTCATAGTCGAGGATCTCGACCGTGATTCCACGCTTGCGGGTAGTAGCCATTGCGGCTGTCCTTTCTAGTGAGGTGTCGGAATTCCGACAGGTGTTTGTTGACTGCCCCGTGCGCTCACGAGAACCGTGGGGTGTAGAGCATGGCGTAGCCGTGCCCGTCGCTGATGATGCAAGTGTGATCCGGGCCGACGACATCGTCGGGAACCTCGAGATCGAGCCACTCTTGAATGGTCATTGACTTGCCTCTTTCTGTGCGGCGAGACCGACGCGGGAGGACTCGCGGATTGCGAGAGCGAGCGCGGTCCCAGAGATGGGGACGAGAGCGACGAGGGCGATGAGCCCGAGCAGTGGGGTCATCGCACACTTCCGATCAGGAAGACGATGCCGCCGATGATGATGGGGACCACCGCGCTCGCCCAGGAGACGAGCGCGATGGAGATGAGGATGTTCATTGACTGACCTCCGGGTAGTAGGTCACGCCGTCGAGTCGCATGAACGAGGTGCCCTGGCCGTTGCCCATGCGGGCGGCATCCCAGTAGCAGTCATCGTCATCCTCGACCAGACACGGGCGCAGGCTGAGTGTCGGGAAGTACCCGCCGGTTGGTGTCGTCGGCTCGCCGACCGGGACCGGCGGCAACTGTGAGCACGGCATCCCGTCGGTGCATCCCTGTGTCCCGTCAGGTTCCAGCCACGAGCCGTCCTCGAAGTGGCGCGTGCCGTCGTCCGCGACGAGCCACGGATCTTCGTTGACAGTCGGCAACGGGTCCGGCGCGGGAGTCAGGGTGGGATCCGGTGTGGGTGTGGCTGTCGGAATTCCGACAGCCGCCTCGGCCGTCGGGACATCCGCCGGAGCTTCATCCGCCGGAGGCGTGGCGACAGCCATGCACACGGTGAGTGCAGCGCCGGAGATGAACGCTCCGGCGACGGCGATCTTCGTTGACCAGCGGATCACAGCGACACCGACCGATCGCAGATCAGGCAGTCGTCGGCGATGTGAGCCCACGTCTGCTCATGCCAGACCAGAGCATCGAGCAGCTGCTCGACCTGGTGCTGGTGGAACGCGATCCGTTCGTTGATGGACCGGAGCACGCTCTCACTCGGGGTGAGGCGACGGTTCTCCCGCGCCAGTGCGCGGCGCTCGAACAGGATGTACGAGTGCGCCACGGCGAGCGCCTCGCGGATCGGGCGCGGCGATCGGTCGATGACCGGCGCGTCCTCGAAGTCAGCGGCGATGAAGAACGCCGGGGTCGGGAACCAGCGGGAGTCGGATTCAGTGATGGGCACGGGCTTACCTTTCGAGAGGGGGCCGTGTCGGAATTCCGACACGGCCCGATGGTTTGTTGATCAGAACGCGGCGTCGCCGAAGACCGACACGGACGCCGTGAGGTACGCGGCGTACGCCACGCATTCGAGGTCGATCGCCATGACGCGGATGCCGTCGTCGGCGCCGGCACGGGTGAGGTCATCGACCCGGTTGCACGCCACGAGGTAGTCGGAGAATGCCGACTCAACCACGGGCACGAGGGCCGGACGCGGGATCTTCATTGACAGACGCGCGCTCATCGGGGCTCACCGTGGCAAATGCCACCCGCGTCCGCGATCTGGTCGGTGCACGCGGGAACCCCGTGCCACGGGTCTGCCTGGTCGGCGAGGATCGACAGTCCCCAGAATGTCATCGCGCCGAACGCGATGCCGGTGATCGCTGTCAGGATGACGCGGTCCCAGCGCACGGTGAACGTGATGGTTCGTTGGCGTGCGCGGGGTTCGGGGCGCGGGGGAACCGACGACGTGAAGATGCGCGAGCGGTCGGGAAGCGGCGGCGTGTTCGTTGACGGAATGAATGTCGCGCGGGGGCGAGGCGGGGGAGGGGGAGTGTTCATTGACGTGCCTTTCTGTGGGGCGACCTGTCGGAATTCCGACAGGTCGGATTTTTGTTGACTACGCGGGGCGGTCGGCGGTGACATAGAGACACCTGTAGCCCTGGCGAAATGGAGTCGTCAGGGCTGCGGCTGTCGCTGGTCGGGGTCGGTCGGTCGGGGTCGGTCGGTCGGGGTCGGGGTCGGTTCGGGGGAGCGAACCGACCCCGGTAGGGCCGGACCCCGTGGGGTCCGGCCCCGTGGGGCCGCTATGCCGCGACGGTCTCGACGGTCTCGACGGTGCGGTCGGCCGTGTCATCAAGGGCCGTGAGTACGGCCCGCGCCCCGGCCTCAAGGGCCGCGCGCTGGGATGCCGTGAGTGCCCCGGCCGTGTGGATAGCGGCCGCGATATCGGCTAGCGCGTTAGACCACATGGCCGGAATGTCGGCCGGGGCCGTGTCATCGCCGGTCTCTTCGGTCTCTTCGGTCTCTTCGGTTGAGTCCGATCCGGCCGGGTCGGTCGGGTCGGTCGGGAGACCGACATTCCGCGCGGCCGACAGGGCCGCTAGTACGGCCGCCCGGAATGCGGCGGCCCTCTCGATCGGGTCGGTAACGGCCGTGAGACCGTCATATCCGATAACCGACACGTTGTTGTGAGTCCCCCGGATCTTCCGGATGCCGACCGCATCGATAAGCGACAGAACATCTGCCAGGAATTCACCCGGGTCGGCCGTGTCGGCCGTGACCGGGAGGAATTCGACCGTCAGCGCGTAAGCGTTAGCGGCCCCGTTCACCGTGTCACGGTGCACGTAGTGACCGGCCGCTCGGAGCATTCCGTGTGCGCGGTTCGGGGTCATCCCAGAGTGATCGGCAATAAACCGGCCGACCGTGAGAGCCCTGTCATGCCGGGCGAGACGCCCGGCCCCGACCGACAGTGCGAGACCGTCGAGACGGTCGGGATCGACGGTGTGCGTCACACCGTCGATTACGTATGAGAGCACGGCCGGGGCCGTGTCTTCCGATCCGGCCGGGTCGGTCGGGTCGGTCTCGACGGTCGGGGTCTCGACGGCCGGGGCCGTGTCGGTCTCGACGGTCTCGACGGCCGGGGCCGTGTCGACGCTCTCATCGATAGCGGATGCGTTCTTACGTGTGCGAGTAGCCATTTCGGCAACCCCTTCCGGCCCCGTGTGGGGCCTAGTGAAACGGGGCCGTGTGGCCCCGTGTCGGAATTCCGACACGGCCGGGTCGGCCGTGTCGGTTCGCCCTGTCGGAATTTCCGACAGGGCCGTATTGCCATCCGATCCGGCCCCGTGTGGGGCCGGTATCCGATCCGGGGCCGTGTGGGGCCGTGTGCGGCCCTGTAGGGCCGTGTGGGGCCGTGTGGTCGGTTCGCTCTCTATCGACGGCCGTAGGGCCGTGTAGGGCCGTGTGGGGCCGTTAGCGAACCGACCCGGCATCCGGATCGGTCACCCGGCATCCGGGGCCGTGTCTCACGACAGGTGCGCCCGGATCGGGTGTGTGTAGGTCTCTGTGGAGTTGTGGTGGCCGTGGGGCCGGATCGGATGCGAACCGCCGATACATCAGGGCCAGGGGCCGGGGTCGGTCGGGTGCAACGTGTTCACCACACCACACTGTCGGCCGACAGTGTTTCTATGCGGGCCGTTTCCGGGTCGGTTATATCGGTTCGCGCTATAGAAATTTCGCCCCTGATCAGGGCTTTTTTATCGTTATCGAACCGTTATATTCGCGCAACCTGTGGCGAACGGATGTTCGGATGTTTGGCTCGTTTCGTGACGATCCGGGCCCCCACACCCGAACATTTCTCCAGTTGGGTTGGCTGGCGGGAGTGGACTTCAAGCTGGAGCACAACCGCACTCTCGACGCAGTAATGGGATACAACACAGAATCCTGTGACAGCGGGCGTCGGCGGAGCCGTAAGCCCGTCGCGCTGACGCGCTCCGTGCCCTGCACAGAGCAAAAAAAATGAGCCCTGATCAGGGACTCACAACCACGGCTAAATGGTTCCCCCCTGTATATAGGGCGATTCCGCGTTTTTCCGGGGTTTGAGTGGACCGTGGCACGGTCCATCCGTGGCACGTCGCACGGTCCACTCAGATCGAGCTATGTACCGGCGGACGGCACATGAAGATGGGGTCACTCGCGAGGGAGGGCGACGATCCAGTCCCCCTGGGCGTTCACAGCGCGGCGCTTGGCCGGCGTCGCGAGGAGACGGACCTGGGCTGCAGTCGGGGGTTGGAATGCGGCGACGCGGAATCGTCGGACGGAGCGCTTGGACTCTCGGCCGAGATCGGCGATCGCCCTGATCTCGAGTAGCCGTTCGAGCGACTTCTGCACTGTTGAGCGCGCAACCCCCGCGCACTGCGCGACGTTGCGCTCGCTCTGTGCGCAGATCCACTCCTCATCGCCGAGCTCGCACATCGCCAGCAGCACCAACACCACCTCGGGAGCAAGGTTGTGCTCGCGCCGGGCCCAGAGAAACCAGGCCGGGATACTGGCGCGTGGGGCGACCGGCTTCGGGGTCACGTCACGCAGCGTTCGAGCGCGAGACCAGCCAGGCGTCGATGTCGGCGGGCCTGAAGCGCAGGGTGCGGTGCCCGAGGCGCACCTCGACGGGGCCCTTGCCCTGTCGGCGGATGATGTCGAAGCGGTCGGGGGTCACGCCGATGATCTCGGCGACATCCTCGCGGGTGAGCAATCTGTCCATAGCCACAGGGTAGCAGGGTGATAGGCTCCGGGCATGGGCGAGAAGATGACACTCAGCAGCACCGGGTACGAACCGTCCGCAGACAAGCAGGCGCGCGTCCGCGAGCTCATCGCCGACGGCAAGCGCTGCGACCCCAGCGTCTGGGAGGTCGTCCCGCTCGAGGACGAGTTCTTCGTCCAGCGCCACTGGGCCAGGGGTGTCTACACGTTCCCTGCCCGCTTCGACGGGCTGGGCGAAGCTGAGGTCGTGGCCGAGCGTCTGAATGCGCGGGAAGCCGCATGATCGAGCGCGAAGCCATGCTGGACGCGCTGGCACACGTCGCGACGTGTGAGGAATGCCAGAAGTGGTTGGACGAGGTGCTCGAGGAGGACGTCGATGGCTGATCCGTACCGCGAGGCTCTCGAGCGTGAGATCGAGCGCGTCATCCAGCAGCACACGGAGCTCCTCGAAGAGTGGTGCGAGAAGAGCCTGGTGGATCCGGAGGGTCGCGGCGTGCTGCTGATCTGGGACAGGTACCCGACCGACCTGCGGATCGGGCTGAGCGAAGACGTCCCCTGGGGCGAGATCTACGAGGTGCGAGAGGCGACGACAGGTGGATGACTTCTGGACGGTGTTGATCGGCGGGGCCGTGACCGCCCTGATGGCCTACGGGCTCGGGTACTGGATGGGCTACGAGAAGGGGCGAGGGAAGCGATGAGCGACCGAGGAGGCGACGTCATGACCCACGTCTGCAACACCAGCTGCGATGTCCTCGCTGTCCGCGGGGCGCACGAGCGCTCGTGCCTTCGGCGTCGCGCCGCCGTTGCGGCGAAGCTCAAAAGCCGCCGGCCGAAGGTGCGCTGGCTGGGTGGGCACCCCCCGCCCCAGCACTGGGTCAACGAAGCATGGCGGGCGGTGTGGGGATGACGGTCAAGCGTGAGGATCGCGAGGCGCTGGTGCGCGTGCTCGCCGATCAGGGCTTCGACGACAACGGCGCGAGCCCGCACGCCTGGCGCTGCGAGCACCCCGACCGCTACCCCGACTACTGCACCTGCGTGACCGACATGATCGACGCCATCCTCGAAGCGGGGTTCCACCGATGACCGATCCGCTG
>Ga0247796_1000022_pt1 | contig 27411 bp, 26 predicted proteins | sample UWRJS166409R6_FD_179941 | JGI IMG/M metagenome (GOLD analysis project Ga0247796, IMG submission 179941) | Soil microbial communities from Arlington Agricultural Research Station in Wisconsin, United States - UWRJ-S166-409R-6 | ecosystem: Environmental > Terrestrial > Soil > Agricultural land...
CAAAATATAGGTTCAATCTCGCTAAATTTGGGTACAAGTCTAAATTTTTAGAAGACAAACCGAAAACACCCTAACATTTTCTTTATGGGTGATAGGAATGTCTTACCCAATCAACACCCCTGTGACATTTGTCAATAGTAATGGGGGTACAGACGCTATAGACTTTCAAGCAGATGGTCCTGGCGCGTCTGTTCTTAATAAGATTAGAAATTTTGTCGTTACGACTGTGGGGGACATGTTATTCAGAGCGTCGGGTGGAAACAATGATATGGAACGACTAGCCATAGGTTCTTCTGGTCAAGTACTAACTGTGGTTTCTGGGTTGCCCGGGTGGAGAGCTTCCGTACCAGGAGCCAGTGTCTTTACTGCCTATGCTACAGCTTCTACATCCGATATTCCTACCTCTAGAAACGGAGGATCTAATTCTGGAACGTGGTTCAAATTAAATGGATCTGGCAGTCAAGGTACGGGGACCAGACCGTTTGTCACATGGAGCGATGCATCTCCAGGATGTGATCCTGACGGTGTATTCAGTACTGCGGCTGGTGCAGGATATGGAAAATTTACAGTCCCAGATGCTGGAGTATACGGTTTATTTGCATTGGTAACCTTTGATTCTGGAGCATCGATGAATACTGGAGCTGGACTACCTGCGTCACCTTTACCCTCGGGATCGGCCGTAAGACAAGCTAGAATAGTTATAGATTCAGGTCCTGGTGCTGGTACTGTTTTAGCCTTGGTTACCAGACAGGTAGAAGCAGCAAGTGATAACACTACGTGTCTATCATTGTACGCATCGGCAGTGGATCTTGCTTCGGGAAGCGTCATTGGCATAGAAGTTAGACATGACCTGCCAAATAGTGAGGCTTGTAGTATAGCAGACACTGCAGTATCTTCTCAAGGACAAACTTACTTTTCTGGATATAGAATACGTTAATGCTTTTATTTTTCGTCAAAGCGAAAAATCGAAATTATATTAGAATTTTAGACGAAGATATCGAGCATTACATTATTTTCTGCAATGTCTCTAAAACTTATTCCCACGGAGATTATAGAAGAATTTGGATTAAATCTTCTGGATGTGGTGAGACTTCAAAGGACTTGCAGGGATATGTATTGGTTAATAAAAAATAGAGGGCCTCGTATTTTCTCCGTGGTTACTTTTAGGGAAGGAATTGAACGATGGGTCGATAAATTGATGAATGTCAAGTTGAAGAGTCAAAGTCTTGAAAGATTATCTCTCTTTTCTAAAGTTCATACACTTGATGTATCTTGTACCAACATCAAAGATGTTTCTCTTCTTCGCGGAGTTCACACTCTTGATCTCTCTGCTACTGAAGTAGTAGATGTTTGCCACCTTCAAGGGGTCTATTCCCTTAATCTTTGTTCTACTAAAGTCCGAGACGTCTCCGCCCTTGGTAGAGTTCACATCCTTAATCTTAATTGTACCCATGTAGAAGATGTCTCTGCCCTTGGTAATGTACACACTCTTAATCTTAGTTGTACCCGCGTGATAGATGTATCTGCTCTTGGTTTCGCATATATCCTTAATCTTCGTGGTACCAAAGTCAAAGATGTTTCAGCTCTTGGTCGCGTACATACTCTTGATCTCTCCCATACCGAAGTTTCAGATGTCTCCGCCCTGGGTCACGTCCACACCCTTAATCTCTCCTATACTCAAGTTACAAACGTCTCCGCCCTAGGGCGCGTCCACACCCTTAATCTCTCCTATACCGAAGTTTCAGATGTCTCCGCCCTGGGTCACGTCCACACCCTTAATCTCTCCTATACTCAAGTTACAAACGTCTCCGCTCTAGGGCGCGTCCACACCCTTAATCTCTCCTATACCGAAGTTTCAGATGTCTCCGCCCTGGGTCACGTCCACACCCTTAATCTTTCCTGTACCCAAGTTTCAGATGTCTCCGCCCTGGGTGACGTTCATACTCTTAATCTCTATCATACCAAAGTCAAAGAAGTGAATGCTCTTGGTAAAGTCCATACTCTTGATCTTTGCGATACTAAAGTAGAAGATGTGTCTGCTCTCGGACAAGTAAATACGCTTAATCTCTCCTATACTAAAGTCAGGGACGTTTCTGCCCTTGGTAAGGTTCACATCCTTGATCTTTCCTCTACCCAAGTAGAAGATGTGTCTGCTCTGGGTAATGTTCGATCCCTTAACCTTTCTCGGACCCCAGTCAGAGATGTCTCTATGCTCGGAAAAGTGCGGTCTCTTAACCTTTCCGGTACTGATGTGGAAGACGTTTCTCATCTCGGAGAAGTTCGCACTCTTAACATCTCCGATACTAAAGTCAAAGATATTTCTCACCTTGGTAAAGTATACCACCTTAATATTTACGGTTGCAAACGTCTATTCTACGTTATGTAGCTTTGTAATAGAAATTTCGATTTAGTCGAAATTTAACGGTAATCTAGAATCTTCGTCTCTTGGAGAAAACCATATTGAATAGCTTACCCATAATCTTCCACGACGTACCCAACGTCCATAAGACTCCTTTTCCTATCAACCTCATCACAGTTCTACTGCGCGCATCTCTTTTCAAAGAGGGGGCGTGGGTATTTGAAATTATCTTCCTTGGAGGGGGGAGGAACGGGGATTTGTCATTATAGAATAGATTTGGAGATAGCCCCATTTTTGATATATACTCAAACATATTTTGTGTCCCCATGCTACGATTGCATCTACTACACACTGGTCGAAGATTATCAATGGTAGTGGCTCCACCTGACGACCATGGAATTACATGACCACACTCAAAATTGAGCTGAGATATAGTGCTACCACATAGACATACAAATGTACCTTTTTCTTCACCTATATAAGTATTCCATACCAAGGATCGAAGGGCTGCAGAGATGCGCGGACGAGTAATCTGCATAGTCTATCTATAACTCTACTTTTTCTAAAAGCATTACGTAAAGATTTACTTTTGTAGATTCTACAAAAGTTTCATCTCCTTGAGCGGCCGAGACGATCAAGTGAACATTTGGGAGAAGAATTTCAACACTGTTATTTTTGATTGAGCGTTTGCGTTGTGAAATCCGTGATCAGAAATTACATATACGTCGTCACTGTCTTTTTGGGAGCTTGGATATATCCGGAGCCAGTGATTTCCTTCAGAATATTTGACAATGATACAATCTTTACTGTCCATCTTTACCTCTACATTTTTACTTTTGCCTATGATTTGAGCAAGTTCTTCTTTGAAGGCCTCCATTTCGCAAAGACAAGGTAAAATGATAAATAGACTCCGTATATCAATTTTCGTTTCGATCGTTTACATTCGTGTTTCAAGCTTGTACTCTTTGAGTTGATCTCTAAAGCCAATGTTAGGATCTACACAGCCCCGTTTGTTACGGATAAATTGTATAATATCATCCACGTCTTCCCCTCTCTTGGTCATTAGCCAAGCGGCAACTATAGAGGCACTTCTGCTTACTCCACACATACAATGTACAAATACTTTTCCTCCCGACGCTAACGCATTATCTATAAAAGATGTGGTTTGACCAAGATATGGTCTAATATCTTCAGTCTCCACATCTTTTATGGGAACGGTAAGGTATGTAAAATCTTTGGGAAATTGAGGAGATACGCCCAACACTGCGGTAATGATATGTGTTATCCCATGTTCTTTTAATTTTTCATAGTTTGACGCACTTGCTAAATCGCCGATATATACCCCTTCTTCTATTTGATGTACATTGAAATTTGTAGAGATCCATGGTTGTGCTAACCCTCTAAGTTTACCGTAGACGTACGATACAGAGTTGGAGTTGCGGGCATAATCCTTAGCGAGAGAGTACGCCCATCCAAGGTAACCGTAATCTTTGGTCTCTTCGACTTCAGTCATCTATAATTCCGATACTAAATATCTTTCAACTTTTATGGTATATACATAAAAGTCCAAAATAAAAACTCTTTCAACGAGAGGTTACATCATAATTTGTTCTACATAATTCTTATCATATCTACTCTCCCCATGGAGACGATATTCTTTACTTCCAAATTTCCAATCTCCAAGTTTCTTGGTTCTAAACCATGACACACATTCTTCCAGTTCGTTGGACTGGGCTCTCTTTTTGATGATAAGGAAAGTATAATCCCCCGTGATCTGATCCATTAGATCGCAAAAACGATCAAAGGTTCCCACAATACCTCCGAAGTTTTCATACAATTTCTTGCGTTCGTTCAACTCTGGCTCTCTTCCTAAAGCTACATATGATACAGATTTACGAACATCTGGGGGCATATCTATGGCATACTGAGAACCAATCATCAACAATTGTGCCCAATGTTGAGAACCAAGCTTGAATAGACCTCTCATGAGTTTGGTCTTGTAAATCTTTGGGTCGTCTGATACATCGTCTATGATATTTATCGCGTAGTTTCCCGCATATCCCCTACCATTCTCCATTTCACAGGTACGCTGACGCAATACATGTTTTTCTTCTTCTTTTTCATCCCAGTAATTCGACACAAAAAGAGGGTGAAATATGTTACAAAATCTTTTGTATCCATCTTCTGTACCCATAAACACTCTTGCCGTTGGATATATATGTTTTCTGTAATAAGCTAAATTCTCCATGAGTGAAGTTTTTCCAGATGCTGGTGGACCAATGATAATGAAAGTAGCACTGAGGGGAATGGATTCTGGTTTGAATTCGGGTATCTCTACCGTCTCTATAGTTTTTTTCTTGGATGCCATTATATGATAAGATGACGTCTCTAAAAGAATTGCGTGTCATCGAAGAGACTAAGTCGAATTTAACGATAGTGGCGTAACACAATACCTGAATTTAAATTAAGGTATTACGTGTAGTACACCAAAAATAAAATAACGCAATCCTCGAAATAATTAGTGTTTTTTCTTGATAGTATATAACATGGTGGATAGTACCTCTAAAACTTGTCTCATAGTAGGAGCGGTTCTACTCCTAGCTTTGGCTATATACTATTTCCAAAGTAAGAAACAAGGCTTTTCTATCAAGAAGGAAGCATATATGACCGCCGGAGCAATGGATCATCTCGACTCGCTTGACTCTCGATACGAGTTGATTCAGTCTCCTGACGCGGCCGTTCCTGCTGAACACTTTGCCGATCTAGTCGATTCTGGCGACCAATGTCGTACGGTTCAACAACCAGCAGACACAGTAGATAAACCTCTCGAAAGACTTGAGAAGCTTCAAGGTAAATCTCTTCTACCACTGACTGCGTGCCATCTTCCTCAATACAACATTGATGTAGCAAATCCCGCAACCTACTCTTTTGCAGTTAATGCTCCCAGAGTTGTGCTGAAGAATAGATTGAACATGCAGGCGGATCCATTCCGCGGAGATATTCCAATTCGTTACCATCCTGATGTTCCTCTCATTGCCAAGTCTTCTCACGGCCGCGACTCGTGGCGTGGGGATGGTTTCTTCTCAGATCACTTTGCTACGCTTTACAACAAACTTACTGGCCGTTCTTACAAGAATATGCCTTTGAAGGTAGCAGGATCGGGAACCATCCTAGATTTTGTCGAAGGACAATAATTATACAAATTTCGACTGCGGTCGAAATTTATTGGGTCATAAAAACAAATCCTATTAAAGGGTCTACCTAAACATATAGTTCATGGAATTCCGTATAGGCGATATAGAGGAGATTGTAGTCAAATATCAAGACGGTCAAGAGATTGTCTTTCGGGGAGGTGGTATTGAGAAATTGAGAAAATTGATGAAGGCGAGCCCCCCTCTACGTTCTGCGGCACCAAAAAAAGCCACCAAAGTAGTCATTGAAAATTCTGGATCTGAAGACGAAGCATCTGCCTCTGGTAGTGAAGAAAAACCTGCTCCTAAAAAATCTAGAAAACGCCCCACTACAGCTACTGGGGGATATAGTACAGTGAATCTAGAATATGGGGGGCCTGTAGCTCCAAATGTAGGCGCTCACTCTATAAAGAAAGGATTGTCTCCCCATGACATTGCCAAAGAGATGCAACGTCAAGCTACCATGGTATCTGGAATTCAATATTGATGTAACTACCCGTAAAACTATATAAATAGGCGGCTCTATATACTAGAAGTTTGGACTTATGAGTAATGGAGAGGGATATATTCGACAAATTTCAAGCATTGACGAGGCTCTCAAACGTCTCAATGCAGAGACTAAAGCTCTTAGAACACAACGTACTTTGACGAAACAAAGGCTCTACGAGTGGATGAAATCTCGAAGACTAGATGAATATCAAGGGTACAACATAGATAAAATAGTTCCCAAACCTAAAATCCCAAGGAAAAAGGCCAAAGAAAAGAAGGAAGATGCTATGAGGTTATTCAAAGATATTGGTGTCGACGACCCAGAAGAACTTTGGGTTGCCTTTCAAAATACACAAAAGCACGTCCCTCAACCAGATGCAGATGCTGCATCTTAGGAAGAAAATTGGATTTACGGTTCAGCATTATCTCAATCTTAAGGAGACATAATGCTTCGAAGATGCAGAACAAAAGCATCTATCAGAGATAGATTAAAGATCGCAAAACTTCACTCATCTCGTTATGACGAAGAAAGTAAGAAATGTCTAATCTCGCTTTCTAGTGGACGAGTAGTTTGGATTAGATGTATGTCTTACGGAGATTACGTACGTATAATCGATAATATCCATTGCAATTCATATTATGAATGGATCTACAGTACCGTAACTTCCAGACTTTTAAGATGGAAGATTCTCATATAACTAACTTTTGTGGGTAAGGCGTATCTAAAAATGAAAAGTGCACTCGCGTTTACTCCAAACTCGTAATGTCGCAAGATCATTTGTTTGACCAACTTGAGTCACTAGACTGTTTGCCTTCCGTGAAAGTCTTAGGTAGAGAGATTTTGAAAGGAATGTCCGAGAATTTGACCGATGTTTTCTTGAGCGATTTTGAGGGCGATTTGATTCTCTATTGGAAATGGAAAGAACTACATCATTGTTGCGACATTATGCAAGGCGACGATGGACCATTTATTCGTGTCAAAATTCATCGTAGAGGCGGACAGGACTTGATTAAAGTGTTCGGGGGTGACACTGTGTTGCAGTGCAAAGAAGCCGTTCAACTTCTATTAGAAAACTTCAAATAAGATGCCCGAATTTAAATTAAGGTATTGTGCTACGCACAATACCGTTAAAATTTCTACCTCGAAAGGTAGAAATTTAGTTTCGACTTTACAAAGTCGAAACTAAATTTCCGACTCACGGTCGGAGTCACTTTTAGAAAAAATGAATCTAGACGTTGATAATGAGCGTAATGTTGAACTTGTGTTTCTCTTACTAAATTTCTACCTCGACGAGGTAGAAATTTAAACGAGCGTTCCAGGCCCTTGGCGAGTTTTGCAATGTCGAGTGACGATATTAAATATAGCACCGAGTGGAAACTCCATCCTTCGGGCCTCTTCATCTACTACAGCAGCAACCAAATAAACTCAAAAAATGAATCGCCTGCTCAGTGGAACTACAACAACTGCAAAATGATGCGCACCTTCACGGCAAAGCCTGTAGGAGACTCTGCGGTTGAACTCCGTCAAGGCGATCCCTTCTATCAGATCGTGGAATTCTTTGGTATTGAGGGTACCCATCGACTCTACTTTTATACGGGATCAAACAGACTCTTGACCCATCATGCGGAACGCTTTTATTAATACCATCATTTCCCTCCAAAGATCCAGAGTAAGAGCGCGAGGCTAGCCAAAGAGAGTAAGGTCGGAAGCAAGCGTACGCTGGATTTACGAGGGTCACTACAAGCAGCTCCTTTCTTATTCCTACTCATAACTTCGACGTGACAAATCTCCTCTCAACCATAAAGTTTTCTTGAGAAATTTTGTATTATAGCGAGAGATAGATCCACATCCCAATAAAAACTATCATCAATCCCCAAAACCAATATCTACGATTTTTCCATCTGGGATCTTTGAAAGGGTTAGAGACCCATGTGTTGCTCCAAACGTGAACCACATAACTATCTCTGTTGAGATCGCACGTTTTGGATACGGTGCGTCCATCTCCTAACAATGGAAAAAATACGCACGGATCGGTAATGATAACATCTTCGAATAGATTGGGGTGGGATTCCAAGAATAGAGTCATAGCCATGGGACCTGTATTATACACGGGTCTATAGTGAGGTTCATACCGATCAATGATATATTCCATAAGATCTATCCACAATTTTTGTCTTGGAGGAGAGATCATAAAAGCATTACATAACACAACCTCTCTGTTGTATATATCGCGAGCATGTTCTATAGGTTCTCTTCCCAATACTATCTTATCCATCTCTACCCACACATCTATGTTTTTCAAAGGATACGTGTCTAAATCTGCATACATACCTCCCAGGTACATCATTACATATCTGGCAAAATCCACTCGTTCTATATTTTCGGTAAACGAATCGTATGCCTTCAAAAAACGAGGAAAATTATCTTTTACCAAATTTCTCAAATCTATATCCGTAAACAACGGTGTAGACCATCTGCTGGAAGGAAGAATTGTTAGCCATTTTTTACGATTCTCAGCGAAATTATCTGGAAGATTTGTACTCTTCCATGTTTGATAAAATATATAGGGCGTACTTAACATGACAAACTAACATTACACTAGAAAATGTAATGTATTCTAAATTTCGACCACGTCGAAATTTAATGAGATGTGTAATACCTTAGTTTCAAGGAGCAATACATCTTTACTTGCGAATTCTATCAACGGAACGGGTATCTTCAATTTGCGTATAATAAAGACAAACCCTGTGAACTTTATGAAGAGCATCCACACTTTTGATTTTGGTATATGAAAGATCAAGATCGTAAACATTACCAAGGGCACTCACGTCTTTGACTGGGGTCCGAGAAAGGTTAAGAGTATGGACGTTTCCGAGGTGAGAAACATCTTTGACTTGAGTGCAAGAAAGATTAAGAGTATGGACCTCTCCGAGGCAAGAAACATCTTCTATGGGTGTAGAGGAAAGATTGAGGGTGTGAACTTTACCAAGGGCGCTCACATCTTTGACTCGTGTCCCGGTTAGATTAAGCTTATTAACATTACCAAGAGCAGAAACATCTATTACTGTAGTATAAACGAGATGTAGAGTATGAACCCCTCCGAGATGAGAAACATCTTTGACTTTGGTAAAACAGAGATTAAGCATATGTACTTTGCCAAGAGCGCTCACATCTTCGACTTTGGTATTAGACAGATTGAGCGTGTGAACATTTCCAAGAGCAGAGACGTTTATTATTTTGGTGCCGGAAAGATTAAGGGTATGAACTTTACCTAGGCAAGAAACATCTGTGACTCGAGTACAGGAAATATCGAGCGTATGAACGTTACCAAGGGCATTCACATCTTTCACTTTAGTACCGCAGAGATTAAGAGCGTAAACTCTTCCAAGGTGAGAAACATCTGTGACTTGGGTATAAGAGAGATTAAGTATGTGCACCTTTCCTAAGAGAGAAACATCTGTGACTTGAGTATAGGAGAGATTAAGGGTGTGCACTCCTCCAAGAGCGGAGACGTCTTCCACATTGGTGGAAGAAAGATCAAGAGTGTGGACTTTTCCAAGAGCAGAGACGTCTCTGACTGGGGTGTTACAAAGTTTGAGGGTATGAACTTTTCCAAGGGCAGAGATATCTTCTATTTTAGTGACGGAGAGAATAAGAGTATGTATACGACCAAGACTAGAAACATCCTTGATCTTGGTACCAGACAGATCAAGAGTATGAACACTAGAAAAAAGAGAGACGTATTCGATTTTTTTCAATCTTACATTCCTTAGTGTACCAGCCCAATGTTTCATACCCTTTTTAAATACCACCAAAGAGAAGATGCGTGGCGATCTCTCTTTTATCAACCTATACATATCCTTGGAGAGCCTTTGGAGATTTACCACATCTGATAACTCTAAATGAAGGATCTCTATAATTTCTACGGGAAGAAGTTCAAAAGACATCGAGCCGATAGTCTGACCCAAAGTAAATTCTAATTTCAATTTCTAGAAAACGTTCCGGTATTATGCTACGCATAATACCGTTAAATTCGACTAGCCGAATTTAAAAAATTGTTGATGAGATGTAATGGACTGGTTCAATCCTGAAAGAGCATACAACATATCCAGAGATTGGAACATGGCGCAAGGATTTAGTAATCCCGCCGATGAAACTGTTATGATTCGTAGAGATATAGATATCAGGAAAGTATCCGTTGAAAATTCATCTCCGGACAATCCACTAAGATGTGCCATTACTACATATTATGAAGGGCCTCTACCCAATACCGAATTTACGTTATCTCCTGGAGAGGTAAAATACGTAGCAATCAACACTATAGGTGGTCCCATGCAATTCTTATGGTATATGGATATGAGATCGGGAAGACCGTTGGGCACACCTACACCATTCAGAACAGATTGTAATCAATTTGTTTTACGTCAAGGTCTAAACAGATGGTTCGTTCAGTCATTCCAAACATCTGGATTCAAGTAAAATGTGACACATACCTCTTCTCTAGAGAAGGTTCGAATATAAATAAGGTATTACTAAAAATATTTCTACAGTTTAGTATGTCTAACGGTCTTGTTCTTGCGTTAGCCGTAATAGCCGCGGGTGTCTTTTTGGTATGCTTAATGAAGAAAAATCAAGAGTCGTTTGAAGGCGAAGCTGACTCTAGTACGGAACATTTTGTATGGATGGGCCGTCCGTGGGGTTGGAGATATCCAAGAAGATGGAGGTATCGTTATCCTAGAAGATGGTATTATTGGTATTAGAGTAGTTTCTACGAAAATCGTAGAAACTTAAGAATCTATTGATCTTCAACTACACTGTTATCACCGTCATAATCAGAGGTCAAAATTCGAGGTACAATGTTCATGGCCATTAATTCTTGGATGATCAATTTACTTCCGTATGGAATTCGAATATAGGAAACATCTCCAGTACCACATACTCTGCACTCCTTGATCTCTCCTTGTTGTTCCACGTGGGCTGGTAGACCACATATCGAGCATACCCACATTCGAAATTCGTCGGATTGTTCCATTAAACGATCACGACCAAACCGTGCAGCGCCTTGACCGAGAATACAATCTCTCTCCATACATCCCGTCCTCAGACCGCCACCTGCAGCACGTCCTTCTTTGGGTTGACGAGTCAATGTAGTTCGGCCACCACGAGCACGCGCGTGCATCTTATCAATCACCATGTGCTTCAATTTTTGGTAGTAAGCGGGACCATAGAATACAAGAGCCTTTAACAATTTGCCAGTTACACCATCACGCATATACTCATCTGCAAATTCTAGTCCATATTTCTTCATCTCTTCGCGGATAATGGATACAGAAAAGGTCTTCCTAAATGGCGTCGCGTCTATAATGTTAGAATCTTTGGTATGTCCAAATGCTGCTTTGAAGTTGTCAGATGCGATGCCATCCCATGCTTCTCTTTCATCAACCTCTGGATCATCTGCATCCATGCCCCCTGATCCAAGACCGTAATCAAAAAATGTAATTTCGTGGAGAGGAGAAGACGAGGAGACTGCTTTTCCCGTCCAAAGTTCGATGAGGAGAGCAATGGTCATGCGACTTGGATATGCAAGACTGTTCATAACGATATCTGGAACCATGCCAGAACGTGTAAATGGTAAATCTACGCTCCTAGGTTTTGCACCCACTGTGCCCTTTTGCCCATGTCTGGCTGCAAACTTATCGCCAACGACAGGTTCTCTGCGTTGACACACAGTGACTCTAATGTACTCGTATCCATCACCAGTAGTACCTGTCTGAACTCGATCGACTACAGAGGGCCACATGTGATCATACATTATACTCTTGTCATTGAACTTTTTAGTCGAAGAGATTCCAACAGAATCAGTGGTATCATTAGTTTGTTCCTCAATGTTTATCATCTTTCCAATGACTACGTCTCCATCTTTGATCTTAGTACCAGGTTTGGGGAAACCTTCTGAACACAACTTGGAAGAGTCGCCACGATATTTATTACAAGTCTCATCTGTTGGGATTCCAAAAACTTCATTCTTCTCTGAAGAAATCTCTGCATAATAACACAACCTCTTATCAGAGACCATGAATCCTCTGTCAATGGAATCTTGGTTAATCTCAATAGAGTCTTCCTCATTGAAAGGTCTCGGAAGTACAGCTACCATTGCATTTTGTCCAGCGGGCATTTCATCAAAACCAATTATAGAGGCCGCTCGAGATAATGCTAATGGTTTCTGGAGATATTGTAGAGTATGAAAAGTTCCCGACATCATCTGACGATAATTTGTAAATGGGCATCCAATGGCTTGTTTGCCCATGGCAGACTGATATGTATTTCGTGGCGATTGATTGTGATCGGGAAATGGAATAATTGATCCGCCAATGCCAAACATCAACGATGGATGAAATTCACAATGTGTGTAACGAATACGATCTTCGATGGCCATGTCATCAAAATCGGATGGGTAGCCCGCGATTATAGCAAATTCTTCCTCGCACTTGTCTATCAACTCCACGGTACCTGTAGCCAATAGATCAGACCATGTCAACTCTCTTGCCAATAATTTCTTAGCATGAGATAATTTGAACATTAACTCTCCACCCTCGACTACAAAGATAGGTCTGCACAATCTGCCAGCCTCTGTGGAGACTATGATTTGTTTGTTGGATGCAAAGTATGAAACAGATGTTTGGGGACTAAGTTGACTGTGACGGCGAAGATTGATCATACCCCTAACAAACTCGTGCGGAGTGTCAGTGGTACCAATAATGACGCCATTTAAAAAGACTTTGATTGCATCTCCGTCTCCATCTGTTAACAGAGCCAGAGCCGCATCTTTGACAGGAGCAGGATTTGTATCCACAGTTATAAAAGATATCAAGGCTAGATTTTTAACCACGCCAATATTTTTACCTTCTGGTGTCTCTACAGGACAGACGATGAACATGTGAGAAGGATGCAAGTCTCGTTGCAAAATTGACTTTCCACCTTCTGCTGCTCCAGGCGCGGATAGCTTGCGCATATTGGCGATACCAGCGGTATAGTTGAACTGCTCGTATAATTGTGAGATACCCTTGGACGCAGAACCTCCGCTGTTCCACGCATTGATACTGATAGCACTATGCATTGCATTGGTGATAATGTTAGGTTTGATCCATGATGTAATGTTCACATTGTTGCCATTTCTCAATGCTTTGCGTGTATTGTTCACAATCTCTGTGGTCATCCTTCGAAATGCTCCGTAGAACTGTTGGCCCAATAAAGCTCCCGTAGTTATTACAATCTTGTTCATGTAATGGTCGCGATCCTCTGGTTTTCTTCGATTGAGTAATACATCTAATTCTTTCTGAACCATGTATCCTAAAAACTTAGCCTTTTCTCTGAAATAGTCTTCTCCTTGACCTATGTGTGGTAGATATTCCATTGACATCAAATGAGTAGCATAAGAGACAGCATCATCTCGATCTTTGAACACTGCATCTTGTTTGGCAGTCTCATCATCATAATCTTCTGGCATCTCCTCTGGTTCATCATCGTCGTCCTTCATGAATTTTCTTCCCCGTCTCCCAATAAAATGCAAGGCTGCAGCCTGGTTGTCGCATTCATAAGAATATTCAAGTGTAGGAGCGAGGATATTTAGTGCATCCCGATCATTCAACCCATCAGTACCGAGGCACATCTCTGTCATCTCTGTCTCATCATTTATACCCAGCGCGCGAAAGACGACTCCAAGAGGTATCTCTACCGCATCTATCCACGGTAGCACGCAGCTAATCTTCTGATTCATATATCCTACAATGGTAGTTGTAGTGTGAACGCCGTTACCTGTGCTTCTAATCTCTGCATATGTTTTGTATTTTGGCTTGTCCTTACGACTAGAAAAGATGAATACCCTATTGGTACACGCCCTGTCTTGTGGCACCAAGACTCTGCGTTGAGCTGTGGAACCTGTAGAATGTTCACTCTTTGGGGCTATAACAAAATAGCCGCCATGATCGAATAAATCTTCAGAGTGTCTCGCAAGTTTTTCCTTGTCTGCAGATATACCAGTCACATTACAAAGATCAGACTTTACCATGACTGGCATGTTTCCAATGTATAACTTTTCGTATAACGTCGCTTCTCCAGTGGGCGGAGTGATGGTTACGTCAATGTATATCTCTGACGAGTAGGTAATGTTTCGCCATAGCGCTTCCATAGGATATAGAGTATGAGTGGTATCGTCGGTCTCTGTAAATTGAGGGGGATGAAAGACTAACTCCCCAAACTCAATTTCATAACACTTTCCATTGACCTCAATCTTCAAGTGTTTGAGATGGGAGATGGCCTTGTGAATCTTGTGATAGATTAAATCATTATATGAATGAATCTGTGCAGCATTCAATCCGTTCTCTTCAAAGAAAGAATTGACAGCGGTCCACACCTCCTCATCAAGGATAGGCTCGTCCTGATTTACCTCCTTCATAATCTTTCCAACAGTAAGTTTACCCTTTGTTGCGGGAGGCTTTTTCTGGACCATTTTAGGCTTTTTTGTGGTTACAGGGGCTTTGGTAAGTTTTTTGCTCATTGATATAGTTCTTACGAATAAGAGCATAATACGCCGTGATTGTGTAAAAGTATGTCAATTTTTTGTATGTTTATCTTTCACTACCGTTAAAATTTCTACATCGACGATGTAGAAATTTTAACGGTATTGCGCAGCGCAATACCTTAATTTAAATAAATCATATGTATGATTTATGGTCAAGATTGGAATTTTTGGAGGAATATCCTCTAACCCCCCTAACGACAAAAAGTTTACATCATGGGAAAAAATCAGAGAACGCATAGATGATCCTAATTCTCATTTTATATTTAGTGATGAGTACCCCATCATAGCTAGATATCTAAATCAAATACAGTACAGAAAATGTACTGTATATCATATTGGATCTGCACCTAAACATAATATAGGCAAATATACGAATAGAGGAGAATTCGTGTCATATGCAGAGATTAACGCCACTATAAGAGAAGAATGTGATGAACTGATAATCTTATAGTCGAGGTTGAAATTAGAGGTATTGCCGCAATACCTTATTTAAAGCGTGATATCTGATAATATGTTCGAAAGATGGATGTGGCAGCAGTAGCCTTTGCTCATGTCGCAATGTTTGCGATAGTTCATAGAATCTTTCGGTCAAGATTTACCTTGCCCCATATCATAGACTTGAAAGAGCTGGTGTTTTTCAGCATAGACTCAGTGTCTTCGATCTTGGCTTTTTTCGCCGCATTTTTATCGTTTGGAGATGAAACATTTTACCAACACTCTATCATTGGCTATACGTTATATCGTTGTTTGATATACCTATTATATCCAGATCTTAGAGTTGGCATATATTCATCCTTATTCATGGCCATTGTATCTTACGATTCATATTATATATCCATAAGCAGATGGGCCTTACTTTTGAATATAGTAGACATACACGATCTTTGGGTGAAGTTTTATGTTATGAGATTGATAGAAAATGACATACCCATACCAAGTCACGCGCAACTTCCTATAGTGGACAAATCATACATTTCACAAATCAAACTTGCTATCATAGCTGGAGCATTTTTAACATCTATCGTATATATGAAACCAATGTTCATTTTGTTCTCTGTTGCATTATTTTTCATTCATCGATCTCCAAGATGTAATGTAACTATATCTGATATCATCAAAGAGGTGAGACCAGAATTGGCTCTCAAGACTATCAATATATCTCCGAGGCTATGTAATTTATCTTCTCGCTCGGAGAGTTTACTCACGTTAACTCGTATAAATGTAATGTTTGAATGGCCTACCCTTGGAGTCAAGTTTCTTATACTCTATAATCCCGATAGAGAAGAGCCCCATTTTATCTATCAAGTAATATATAAGAGCGAATATGTTCCAGAACCATCCAAAAATCAAACAGAATCCATAAAATTATTGGAGGAAACGCTAAGATCTGTGGAAGAACAATTTTAAATTAAGGTATTACGCTACGCGTAATACCGTTAAAATTTCTACCTCGAAAACATAAAAATTTAACGCGTAATACCTTATTTAAAATTACAAAAGGACGTAGAAGTAACAAACGCAAATGGAGATACCCATACCACCTATAGAAGAGGTAATACCAACGATTAAAGTCGCTTCATTCAATATACAAAATAGCAAAGATTCTGAATTTATCGACACAGTGACAGAAGAGATGAAGGTCTTAGATGTTGATATTGTCGCCATCCAAGGGTGTACCAAACTCAATAGTGAAAGTTTGTTCAGATCTTTCAAACAGCGAGGATATCAATACACTAGATTTGATCAGATGCATACACGTTCGTCTAGTGAAATTATGTTCTATTCATCTAGAGTGACTATTAAGAAAAAGGAATATACAAAATTTGGTAATAGTCTTCAACAACGCGGTGTTGCAAAATACAAAGTATCCATTGGAAAAACAGATACACCAGAAGTATGGGTTATCACTTCACAATTAGAGGAAGGAGGATCGGGAAATGGTTACCGAAAATCACAGATATTGGAGATGGGTACCATGTTTTCATCTTCCCCAATATCAGTAATCTTTGCAGGAGATACAAGCATTCCTTCATGGCAAACCCTTAGAGAGCCATCTGGATGGAGAGATGGATGGAGAGAGAAAGGGACGTCAGAAAATGAAAAAACTACTCTTCTCGATGGAATGGATAAGATATGGTATGCAAACGGAGGAGATAGACGTATCGAGTGTATAAACTATTCTTTAGTGTGTACCTTTTGTAATCAAAGAAAAGGTGTAATGGCGACCTTTGAACTTTAATACCTTAACTTCTTATTAATTTTTGATCCAAGGATCAAAAAACATATCTATATGACATTATGATAATAGATACGAAAATGATGCATTGCTAAATGTTAACACACTGTTTGCATTAAATGTTGATGTACCGCGAAGAATACTAATAGTTCCTGTATCTTGAACAGTAGCAGTATACAGATAAGTACCTGTAGGACTTATAGACAGTAAACTTATAGGAGAATATGTAGTGTTGGAAGGACGAATCTCTGGAGGAAGATCCGGAGCCAAATTCAAAGTTGTAGTAGCAGATTTAACTGTACCTCCTGGAATCGTAAGTTGTATAGTGACGTGGTTGCCCATCTTGGTCCATGATACGGTACCTATGGGTACGTTGTTGAAACCAGATGATACATATATCTCTTGGGTGTTTGCATCTCTATGAGTTTGTGCAGTTCCGGGGGGTCCTTGATCACCTTTAGGTCCTTGATCGCCTTTGGGTCCAGAAGGGCCCATATCTCCTCGATCGCCCTTGTCACCTTTTTCTCCTTTGATTCCGATGCCCGGGGGACCCTGAAGACCATCTTTACCCGGAGGACCTTGAATACCATCTTTACCCGGGGGACCCTGAAGACCTAGGCCAGGAGGACCTACGTCACCCTTTTCACCTTTGATTCCGATGCCGGGTGGGCCTTGAATACCATCTTTACCCGGGGGACCCTGAAGACCTGGTCTCCCCGGAATACCAGGAGGACCCTGAGGGCCTACATCTCCTCTCTCCCCCTTTTGTCCCTGAAAACGTTCTTCGGACTTTGGTGTAGAAACGGTAACACTTTTCTCGTTCAAGATTGGCGGAGGAGCTATGGCCAAAATAGGAGCTTTAGCAACCGCGGGAGGATGTTTTCTTCTGCGAGATACTACAGGTTGGGGCGGGGAAACTTTTTTAACTACAGCCAGAGGAGGGGTAGGTTTTGGAACAGGCGCTTTTATTTTTCTCTTGGGTTTAGGAGCTGGTATGATCGCCTTTGGAGGGCTGTTATTTTTTGTATCTGGTCTCTTATAAACAGCGGCTAGTTTAGCCATAATATCATTGGCATTGCCACGACCACGTGATTTCGAAGGTATAACCTTGAATGGTTGTGACGTGCTCATTATATTAACTCAAGATGAATCGTCTTAAGAAAATGTTGAGCCCGATAAATTTCACGTGGAAAAAATAGAATCTATAATAGTTTTGAAAAATGCACACATACATCAACGTACGACAGAAAAAAATGACATTAAAGACAGCAATCGACATACAGTACCGCGTCTCCCCGTTAGACCAAAAAGAACCATTAGCCTTATGAGTACTGAAATTGAATCCTCGACTCCCTCTAATACCAAGGAATTTTCTCTAAATCCTTCAGAATACGACGAATCTCGTGTAGTTATTCACGATCCTGTGACCAACACCTTTAACATTGGAGATGCTCCTGTTCAGAATACGACCTCTGAAGGTCGCTATCTCGATGAAAATGGTGTAGAGTGCGAACTCTATTTCCCGGCCCCTCCGCAAACTTGCTTTGGTGTAAATTACATCTATGAGATGAATTTGAAGAAAGAACAACAAATTCCAGAAAATGCCAAAGGTCTTCAAGTCTGTTATCCTGTAACCTCTCTAAAAACGGTAAAGAATCCTACTCCACAAGAAAAGGCGTTCATTGACATGATCGAATCTCTTTGGACACTTGCGGTTGATAAGGGCCGTCAAGAGGCTGCTCGCGAAGAGTCTCTTAGTCTTATTCCTGCCCCATCGGTCGCTTCTTGCATGGCCGCTGAAAAGCAGAAAAAGATGGAACGTTTTGTCAAACCTCCGATGGAATTCCCCAAAGATAAGGATAAGAAATCTCTCGATACCACTAAACCCAAGCGAATGTACGTCAAACTCGTAACATCTGGCAAGGGTCCCACGCTCAAGGCTCAGACTAAATTTTTTGGACCTGGCGATGAGCAAAAGTCTCCTCTTCGATATGTGGAAGCTAGAGGCATCATTGAACCGTGTTTCAAGTGGGAAGGTATCTATTGGGGTTCACATGGCCCTACGGCTCCTCATGGAGCCTCTCTACGCTTCAAGCTAGTCGAGGCTAATTACACTCCTCAAGCCAATGCGTCGGTACCATCTCGTCGCATGCTCTCGAAAAATAGTGCACCCGTACAAGAGGAAGACGATGACTTTAGCGTTGCGAACCTTCCTCGCTCTGCCTCATCTGTTGAAGATGGTGGTGAAGCCGAAGGATTTTCGGAACCTGGCTCTGACGATTCCAATCCAGCCAAGGTGGTAGAGGGTGCCGCTAAGAAAAATACGGCGAAACCCGCAGTTCGTGTGGCAGCGAAACCAGTCGTTAAGACGACACCCAAGGTTGTCGCAGCAAAAGCACCTGCTAAAGCTATTCCTGCAGTCAAATCCGTTGCTAGACCGGCGGCCAAACCTCTAGCCAAACCAGTCGTCCGCAAAGCAGCTCCTCCTCCTCCGCCCGCAGAAGAGGAAGTCGTAGAGACTGAAGAAGAGGTTGTGGAAGATGAATAACCCGTAAACTTATTATACCACTAAAGTGGTATAATAACCAGAATTCGAAAATTGACAAGTTATGATAATTTTATCGTCGAGTGAAGATGGAAGATTCCTATCTGCCATTAGATATAATCACCGAACTTTTTCCTCGCTGCAAACTCAGAATTGCATATCTTTTAGGATCCACCTGTGTAGATGCGCACAAGAAATTGTCGGTCCATCTCTCCACTAGATTGGAGTGTCTAATAATAGATTTTGAACTTATCAACAAATTTACTGGTTGTGCTTTCGAAGATATCTATCTGTCTCACGAGAAGATACTCGAATTACAAAAGGCGTGCCAAAAATTAAACTATGATTCTTTGTGTTGTTGTTATATCGATATTGTCTTTCAACAGATTGAAAATTTATGTTTGGCAAATGACGAATTGGAGATACGAGATGAAATTAGAGACTCATCTGGTATCTATAGCTATTATGGTATAGACGGGTCCTTTTCTTCTCTCGCCTACCTTTACACTGCAACGAGATTCTCGTCTCTCATTACGTTTACCAAGATGCTTGAAGAATTTCGCGATTGCAGTTCTGATAACGCATATTCTGATAACATATATGTGGAACGCTGCGAGTTCCCCGATGATATCTTCCACAGGTTGGCAGGAAAAACATCCGTCAAATCTTCTACATTTATAGCCAGAAATAATATGTTGCCAATATCAATACAAGACGGAGATCTTGTCGATTGCGATTTATTGCGGTCCATTAGCAAAAACAATAAACATTCAGAGATCTCTCAATTTTTGGTTCAATTAAAAGGATATACTCTATGGTCTTTTTGGTGGTCCCCCGACGGAGATGAATACGAAAATGTGACAAGATTACTAGGAGATGAAGTGGGAGTGCTCGTTGCTATTCCAAAAGGCTCTTGGACAAGACCAGATTATTATGATATACTTAGACGGTTGATTGCCGGTCATGCAATTATATCTTTGGGAAAGGTCAATATTTACACTCTACGGAAAGAATCGTAAATTCTAACATTTCTTTTATCTGTTCATCTATAGCACCTCTCACCAAATTTCCCATCAGAGTTCGGTCCACATCTTTTTTATCTCTACCAGATTCGACATTGATCTCCCATCCATACGTATTGGAGATTGAGATGCAAAGCTCGTATTTGGTAATATGACTTTGACTTGTTATCACGAAGAGTCCATTTCTAATTCCCGAACTTAGTATGGAATAGATAGTTTTTGCTAGTTCTAAACACGTTACACCGTTCCAAATGTGATTGGTATATCCAGTTATAGTCTTACCACGTTGACTTCTTAACCATTCCACCAATGATCTTCCGTTCTTCGATTCTCCAATGACAGAAGAACGAATTAAAATAACTCTATCTGCAGAAGGTTCCCCGCAAGATTTGGTTATGCCATAAATATCTGTAGCATTGTGAACATCATCGTCGCGATAATTTCCTTTTGCACCATCAAATACACAATCTGTAGAGACGTGAACGAATCTAACTTTTTTTGAGCAACACCATTGCGCCATAATCTGTGGAAACACAGAGTTTACACTTATACTTTCTCTCAAAAATAAAGGTTTGGTCATAACATCTTCTCTTTTATTTATTATGCCTGCACAATTTATTACAACATCTCCTTCTTGTGCATTCAAAGATATTCCATCTCTTATCTGATCGCAGATATTAAAGGATTCTCTGGACAATTCTACTATATTATAGTTGTTACACATCTCCCTAAAATAGCGAGTGACATAAGAACCAAGCATACCCTGGGAACCCAAGATAAAAATTGTATTGTTTGACATTGACTTTTCTCCGAAAAGAGACTTCAACCGCACTTCCTAAATATTTAGGAAGTTCACTTTAGAATGATAGAAAGCCAGATCTGATTATGCTCTAACTATATCATATAATGTCAAAGGATATGCTTTCCAAAATAGTTGACGAGTAGATTTTCGTATGATAGTTAGACCAGGATGTACGGGTAAAGTAACTATTTCTGCTCTATCTTTGTAATAATTTGAGGTTCTAATCTTCCAAGCAGCTAAATATGAATCATCGCAATAAGACGGACTAGTATATGTATCATTTAGGGGGTATGTGTCATGTAATAATATGAGGCCGTCTTCTGCAACATATGGAAATAGTTGATCAAAGTCCTTGAACACTTGATCTTTGAAGTGACATGCATCGATAAATACCATGTCTATGACTATACCTAGAGAAGGTAGTATGTTGGAGACAAATTCGTCCGTTTTCATTTGGTAATATTCGCCTCTCGGATCTTTGTTTTCTATATTACACATATCTACTCCAATACATCTTGTTTGAAACGATCTAGTACAGTCCACAAGTTGATTAAATGATGTTCCATATCTTACTCCATACTCTACATAGACTTTGGGCTGTATAATGGAGGCTAGTAATTTGAGAAATGTAATGTGTGGTATAGTCTCTATGGGAGGAGGAACCAATCGTGAGTATATGGGTGTGGTGATAAATTTGACCACAGGGTTATTATATTTTTTGTGATTATGATGTCCAATCACCAAAAACAAAGACTCTGACCACCCCTCAAAAGAAGATGGAGGTCTATCTTCTGGTCTGTCAATTGAATAAAACGTTTCTTCTTCTTGCATTCGTATGGTTTGAGTAGGTTGAAAGGCCCATTTCTCTTTGAAGTGAATGTAAGGAAGATCGTAATTAAAACTAGATGAAAGAGCAACCAAAGGAATTTCTTCAGATTCATAGAGAGCCACATCTGCTTCTCTCATCCGGAGAACAAAGTCGTCGTCTTCAAACCCTCCTCTAACATATCTTTCATCGAAGAATCCAATTTTGCGAACAAGATCTTTATCTATACAAAATGCCCCAAATCTATGAAAGGCAACCAACCCATATCTACCTGTCAATGCCAATTCTTTCATCTTTTGAAGTTGACCCTCTTCTGGCCTAGCCTTGTCAGATAAAAATATCATATATTCTGTGGGGCATCCAATGATTAGTGTATTTATAATGTGACTAAAACATTTGGAATTGTTTTCATCAAAGTAAATATGAATGACTTCTGGTACTAACCTTTTTAGCTCTTCTACTAAAGGCGGTCTTTTGGAAGCAACATATGTGGTGAACTGATCCATATATTTTGCGGCCTATTCTTTTATGTGGTTGTTAACTTTGTAGTGTCCCCAGGTTTACCATATTAGATATGATACCACTGGCAAAATCATAACTCTGCATGATATGAAAATCGCTGCGAAGACCTTTGCATTCCTCATAGGGCTTTGTTATATTTTGAGTAATGACCAGAAAATCACCTTCCGATCGAGATCTGCTTTCTTCAGATGGCGAATATAACTCTTCGTGAATCTTTTCACCCGGACGAATACCTATTGTTACAACTGGTTTGTCATATACGAGAGAAAAATACTTAGCTATATGGTCTATATGAAGAGATCTAGCCAAAAATAACCATATCTCTCCATTTTTTCCATCTATTATACATTTTTCGATTAGGATCATGGCTTGACCAAGACTCATAAAAAATCTAGTCATTCCGTTGACGGTGATAGGAAAATGATTCTTGGTTGGATCTTTTGCTATGTCTTTGAAGAGGGGAATGAGGCTGCCTCTAGAATTTATTACATTTCCGTATCTAACACAGACAAATTTGATTTGAGTCATAGTCTTTGAAGCCTCTATCATTAATTTTTCGGCAATAGCTTTGCATTGCCCATAGACATTTATGGGGTTGCACGCCTTGTCTGTACTGATGAATAGTACAGTGTTCACAAACGAGAACGGTTGGGACTCTAAAATCTCTATCAAGTTTCGTATACCAAATATGTTCGTATCTATGGATTCGGATACCTCTGTTTCGCATACATCTATGTGTTTTTGCGCGGCGGCAAATATGATAATATTGGGTTTGAATCTATGTATAGTTTTCACCATTGATGTTTTGTTACGAACATCACCAATAAAATATGTGGCATTCGGATATTCTCTCTTCATCGTCCATTGTTTGTTTTCATCTCTGGAGAAAATTCCTATACGATTTTTGAAACCGAGATATGACGTTAATTCACGACCTAAACTTCCCGTACCTCCTATAATTAAAATATTGCAGTCTTCCATTACTAATATCGTCTTAGTTTTTAAATTGAAGTATTGCGCGTAGAGTAATATCTTAATTTACTTAGTTGAATCTATTGCGCATAACACAATACCTTAATTTACGATTGTTGGCTCAGCCAACAATCGATAATCACTCATCTATAAAGATGGAGCGACTTAATACACGAGGTACGTCGTATTGATTTGAACATATCCTAGTATTCCCTCGTTGTATATCTGTATTGAAACCAGTGTGGCCATATATCCACAGATTTACATCTGGAAAATAAGACGAAAGATCCGTGCAATACATACTATTTTTATTATTTGAGTGATATTTTGCTTCCAAGGTCTCATTGAATAGGGGGCTATAGTGAGTGACGACTACCAATTTGTGGCCGATTGATTTTGCATACTCAATGGCTTTGCTAAGTGCTAGACGAGACTTGAAGTGTAAGAGTTGCCATTTTTCAAACGTAATGTGCGTGTCTTCCTTGCTGAAGATTGGAATAGTAGAGGGAAAGATTTTCTCGTCCGCATTGGACCACATGGTGGCTCCAAAGATGACTACTTTTAGATGTTTGATGGTATAACAACTATTCTCTAGCACTATAAGATTAGTAAATATGCGAGATAAAGATTGAACGCGTGTCATTACCGTATCCATGTCTACTTTTCCCGTACTAGAGTAATATTCATGGTTACCCAAGACATAGAATACAGCCTTGTAGTTTAGACAACATACACTTAGGTATGCTATCAAACATACCCAATCATCTTCCACCTTGGCAATGTCTCCGGCCAAGATTAACATATTTGATGTTTTGGGAATCTCCAAACACCTTTGACGAAGCGTGTCGTTAGTCAGATGAACGTCAGATATAACATCTACGCTGGTCGTGGGAACGATACCCAAAGCTTTTGAATAAATCATGAGCGCGGTAGACACGCTACTTTGTGGGCATTTCCTTTAGTTTTTCAATTTTTGTTTTTTCATTCTTTGGAGAAACATCAATCTCTACACCACAACCACTCTCCGCTACATCACCCCACTTACAAATCTCCATACCTTTTGGAGGCCTGACCAAATCTGCTTTTCCGTATTTGGTAAATATGTCTACTATATCACTGTATAACTCCAAAGGACCGTATGAAGAATCAAAATCTGAGGGAACATATAAGTAATAATTGCCATTTCTCCTCGATCTGGTCAACAGATTTGCCATCTGATCGATAGTTGTTACATTACGTAGAGCTTCGTCTACTATGGAATCCAATGATCTGGAGAAAAGAGAGCCATAAATGTTACCGAACTTGACGTACAAATCTTTGATTGCTTGAGATTCGACTATAAATCTCTTATTGAAGACTACCAATACGACAAGTATATTGATTAAGAAAGAATAACAATCTGCGGTCTTTTTAAATCTATCTGTGGTTTGACCTACAGAATATTTCACAGGATCTTTTGGATATTCAGAGAGACCATTGACATGTGATAAACCATAGTCTAGAACAACCACTGTATACGGTGCTACTACTCCACGAGTTTTTCCTCCAGATGTGTATTCATAAAACTTCGTTCCCGTTGGAGAAACGATTACATTACCCGTATGTAGATCATAATGAGTAAACTTTTTCCAAGTCTGTGCATAATCTAAACCTAGGGCCAATTGCGCAACACCAAGAATCACCTCCAAGTCTTTACCAGGTGACGCCTCTATGGTTTTGAGATAATCGAGAAAAGATATACCATTGATGTACTCCATTAATATATATTGAACATCTCTAGAGCTGGTCAATGGAGACGCGTTACACAACCCAGAAAGATTTGTAGGTGACGTACAACTCAATCCTCCATATACCATGGCAAAATTGGGAACATATGCTCTGAGTTGAGTCATACTCACACCTACGCTTGTTTCGTACGCAAACAATTTATTCGGAGAACCAGGATTTATTTTAAAGACGAATTGCGCATCTTTGCTAAACTTTAATTTGGAAAGTGTAACTATCCCTGAGGTAGATGACTCTCCCATCTTGGAAAATTTGTAATCCACCCAAAAATTTGTATCACTTGGTTTTTCAGATGTAATATTTAGCAGATTGGCAAAGGTATTTCTTGTGACAATGGATGATACTTTACCTTTGACCGTCAAACTTGTAAGGTCTTGAACGCGGAATGTATTGGTTAAGTTATATATCTCTCCAAAGATAGAAGATGCTAGTATTTGTGGTGTAAGATATAATTTGGAATAATCCTTGATCCTTGGATTAGCACCAACCATGGTCCTAATTAGACACATGATCCATATAGTAAAGACCAATTTGTAAGAGGCAAAGACTTCTGCAGGACATGATCTTTTGGCACACCCACTGGGATCATCATGAACCATAACAATGTATTTTTGCGCCTGTTCACATAATTGGGTTGTGATGCGGAGATTAGGTCCTTCCCACAATCTAAATATCTGCCATTGATAAATTTCTGCAGGTAGATCCACAGGTTTAAGTACTGCAGTTCTCTCGTCGAAATATTTAGTGATCCCCTGTTCTGTAGTTCTCCCATTCTCTCTCAGATTAATTTTATCTCTTTCAGATTTGAAAATCTCGGGATCAATGAAAGATCCTTTTAGTTTTTCAATGGCCAAATCTCCATTAGATGTACACCCGGAAAAGTTTAGAACATATGCTGGAGCTATAAGATTGACCAAACAACCATCGGTAGCTTTGAAATTCTTCTTGGATAGATCGCCGATAAAGATCGTAGCCACCATCTTGTTGAGATGGACCCAAAGAGTTGCCGACATGAAGCTTGTAGTTCTGCGAAAAGAGGGAGAAAAATACAACATAAAATAGCTAGCTACCTCGTCATATAATAAATCTAAATCTTCAGCGTACAGAGTCACTGCATTTACTACTGGACCCCTTATAGGTATAGCACCTGCGGGTAGACATTGCTCATCTATCATCTTCTTTGATATATCGACTATAGAAAATGTTTGATCAGTGAGATGAACATGTGCGTGATACACATCGCTACCAAAATTTCCGTTGAAGATGGCCTTGGTATTTGGAGGAGAGTGTAAGTATAATACTTCATACATTGACTTGAAATGAGTTCTAGAGAGCATCAATAAGTAAGAACTTAGATGTTCTTCTGGATATAGTAATAGTTGATTATATAGATATTGAGGTGTAGTGCCAGTGATGAAATATTTCTTTCCATTTAGTGTTAACTCTCTTCTTAGCTCGGTCGCAGGATTTTTTACCAATACCGGTCTATCCGTGGTGGAAAAATTAAAAACACTATGAGGCTCTTGAGACGAACACAACGAGCAGTAAAAACTCTGAAAGACGCTTTCATTTGACAATCGTTTATAAAGTTTGTCCACATCTTCCACATTTCCAGGTCTATATTCTACAAAGGCAGCTGGTCTGTACGGTTGTAATATTCCTTTGTGAATAAATGTATGTTGTCCTCCAAGGATTATATCAGTCTCTGACACCCAAAATGTATCTTGAGTCTGACCATATAATTTCTTTGCGTCTACAAATGCGCTTTTAACCAGCCCTTTTGTAGCTAATTTTCTTCTCTCCATTATCTCTTCAGGAACACATATTCTGACGGACTTCGGCGGAGGCAATGGAGGTGCCGGAGGAGTTTCCGGAGGTGCAGACGGAGGAGACATAGGAGGTGCAGACGGAGGAGACATAGGAGGTGCGGATGGAGGAGACATAGGAGGTGCGGATGGAGGAGACAGAGGAGGCGCAGAAGGTGGAGACATGGGAGGTGCAGACGGAGGAGATATAGGGGGTGCCGATGGTGGAGACATGGGAGGTGCTAATGGCGGAGATTCTGGAGGAGCCGATGGTG
>Ga0247796_1000023_pt1 | contig 27391 bp, 28 predicted proteins | sample UWRJS166409R6_FD_179941 | JGI IMG/M metagenome (GOLD analysis project Ga0247796, IMG submission 179941) | Soil microbial communities from Arlington Agricultural Research Station in Wisconsin, United States - UWRJ-S166-409R-6 | ecosystem: Environmental > Terrestrial > Soil > Agricultural land...
CCCCATTAAATTGTGCCAAAGAAGTACATATCCTAGATCTATCGTCAGGGCCAATGGGTTCTTGGATAGAAAATGGTATTTTCGTAGGATACGAACCAGAAAAGTAAAATACTCTCCCATTACGATATACTATATTATCACCAGCCATATGAAATCCATCCTTGGTTATAGTTATATATCTTTGATCATACAGACCAAAATATTTAGACGCCCATTCATTACATTTGCTTAGAGCCGTCTGTTCTTTGGTAGGAACGATATAAAGCCTGCTAGCACTTTTATACTCAGTGGCAGGCTTAAAGGTATATGGTGCATCTTTTATCCAAAACCCTACCTCTGCATCTTGTGGATCCATTGCTAGATGTAAAAGAAAATATGGTCTCTAAAACTAATCAAGCTTTAAATTTCTACCTCGAGGTAGAAATTAGCCTTCGTTCTATCTATTTTGATATGATTGTATAGCTGTCCAAAGCGCATTTGCACCTCCGGGTGGTATCTTATGATAGACTTCATATCCTGCCCATATCCACGGGATCCAGTTCAACAAGATTAGAGAGTAAGGAAAAGATATATACGCCAATATGGCAAGTGGTGTTCCTTTGTATATAAATCCAGGATTAGCACGAATAAAGTCTAAAATCTTGGTCCATGTCGTTTTTTCATCTCCAAAGTTAAGTGTAAGAGTGGCCATCACTATACTAACAAAAGTATGTTCTAACTCATCTTTTCATCCAATAGCTATATTATATAGTTCGTAAAGGGTTCCAAGCCGAACAATGTTGACTTTGCCAAGGGCAGACACATCTTTCACTTTTGTATTAAAGATGTCGAGATTGCACACATGACCAAGGGCAGAAACATCTTCTACTCTGGTATTAGAAAGATTAAGTGTATGTACACGGCCAAGGGCAGACACATCTGTTACTCTAGTCTTTGTGAGATTGAGGGTATGAACGTCTCCTAGGTGAGAAACATCTTCAATTATAGTATCAAAAAGATCTAACTTATGAACGTGTCCAAGGGCCGAAACATCCTCGACTTCCGTACCTCGAAGGATAAGAGTATGAACTTTGCCAAGATTAGAGACATCTTCCACCAAAGTATGGGAGAGGTCAAGGGTATGGATTTTACCAAGAGCGGAAACATCTTCTACTTTCGTAAAATACAGAATAAGAGTGTGTACATTACCAAGGGCAGATACGTCTTCCACTAGAGTATTAGTGAGATCTAGAGTATGCGCGTGGTCAAGGGCGTTTACATCTTTAACTTTGGTATGAGAGAGATTAAGCGTATGTACACGGCCAAGGGCATTCACATCTTTAACTTTAGTATAAGAGAGATTAAGCGTGTGTACATTACCAAGAGCAGACACATCTTCTACTGAGGTACCGCAAAGTAAAAGAGTGTGTACATTACCAAGAGCAGACACATCTTCTACTAATGTAGAGGAAAGATTAAGCTTATGCACTTTACCGAGGTGAGAAACGTCTTTGACTTCAGTACCAGAAAGATTAAGGGTGTGGACCCCTCCGAGATGAGAAACATCTTCTACTCGGGTACAGATAAGATTGAGCGTATGCACTTTACCGAGATGAGAAACGTCTTTGACTTTGGTATGGGAAAGATCTAGAGTGTGAACATTCCCAAGGCTAGAGACATCTTTAACTCGAGTATAGGAGAGATCTAGAGTATGAACTTTACCAAGGCTGGAGACATTTTTAACTCGAGTATAGGAGAGATCAAGAGTATGAGTTTTACCAAGATGAGAAACGTTTTTGACTCTGGTATTACGAAGAATAAGGTTAGGGATTTGAGCAAGTAGGGAGACATCTTCAATGTCGGTAGAAGAGAGATTCAGTGTGTCAACCCTAGTAAAAAGGCTCACATTTTCAAGATTTTCCAACTTTACATTCATTAGTCCATTTGCCCAAAACTCCATTCCATTTGTAAATATAACCTGGGAGAAGATACGAGGTACTCTCTGTTTTATCAGTAGATATATACTTTTGCAGACCCTTTGAAGATCAATCACATCTCGCAAAGTTAGTCTAAATTCTTCTATAATCTCTACGGGCATAAGTTCTAGAGACATCAAAAATTTATCTCTATTTGGGTTCGTATGTCAATTTTGTCATACTAACTTTTCAAATATCCATCTACACAGTTCCTCTAATTCGTCTTTTATAACATCATATACCAATTCGAGATCATCTATATATTCCACGGATACACTACCTTTACATACACTTCTTTTGTTTATTCTACTACGATAATACCAGATAGCGCCCTTAATTTCGTATTCAGTATATTGTGGGAATTTGGCCCCTAATTTTTTAGGTATCCATGAAAAGCAGTGTTGATCAAATGCTTCGAGAATGAGGTCGTTTTTATCGCATACACCCAGAGAAGATAGATCTATTGGTTCAACTTGAATCTCCATCAACATATCCCATAGATCATCTGAATCTCTTTGCATCGAATTAGAAAATCGACCAAGCCATTGACGTTGAAGATATTCAATCATCTCTACATCACAATACATTCCTCGATATGCTTTTCTAAATTCCAACGCCCAAAATAAATCTGATTGAAGAGAGGAAAGATTAGACCAATCTTCAAGCTCTCCTTTTGGTTTGCATCTCGAATTTTTTACTTGATATTGTTCTATGTCACATATCATATGAATTATGCCCAAAATCCAACCAACCTCCCAGTCAGAGAGAAGATAGCCCTTGGTCGCCGCCATCATCCACCAAACTAATGGTACTATGCTTGGATGAGGAAGCACGTCTTCTATCATAATAATAGGTATACGGCGTAAAACATCACATAGATCGGTGGACATCATAGCATATGTTGTTCTAATGGCACGGTCTTTTAGACCTCGTCTAACACATTTTTGAAGGTTAGATTTATATACAGGTATATTCTTTTTTGGTATGGCTGCTGTGTAGAGATGAGGGTCCTCTAGAGGTTTCACTGCTACAACATTTATCTTTCGTCCAATGGGATATTCTGCGGTCTTTAAATTCACAACTCCGCTAAAATAAATAGAGGCAGGTTTTTTATTCGATGTGTATGCATGACATCCATCCAAAATAAAATAGGTTGGGAATAGCATCAATGGATAATGTAACTAGCGTCATTAATTTCGATTTTCACCCGTTAAAAATAATCTGGCCATTTATCAATGGCTACATATATTGATTTAGATAGTGTTTGGAGGGACAGATCCGCGTTCCCCAATCCTTGTGATTATTCTCTTACACCAGAACAGGTAGCAACATGGACCAAATCAGTCAGAGAGGTTAGAGCTTTACCACAAAATGCGAACGAACGTCCTCTCGATTTCGTATCATCCATCAATGTATTGGGTGCTACTCTTCCCTATCCCAGAGTAGAATTATTTGCTACTAGATTTGTAATAGTAGACAACATCACAGCTAGTAACACGTTTAACACTCTAGTTGCTCATGGTCTAGCGGTAAATGATGTGTTGATAACTTCATCTCCAGGGTTTACACTCTCCAATGGTGTGGGACGAGAAGTGGAATATCATGTAGTTGCGACTCCTTCTGCCACATCCTTTCAAGTAAGTCTAACTCCTGGAGGTGCTGTTCAAGCATTTATCAATGGAACAGGACTTGATTTAGTGTTCGCCGTGCTTGGAGATCCAGCAGATCCTTTATCTGATTATCTCACTGTATCAGCTCAAACCTTTAGCGCTAAGCAAATTGTATCGTTTCCCAGAATATATCTAGATGTTCATTCTCATCGTTACGACGATCCTCGTTGCATAAGAACTATAGGAGGCATATTGGCAGATGCAAAATTCGTCATGGTCTTGGACAAAATACAATATAGTGACGACTTGCAACCCCTATGGTTACATTATCGATCTCACGGAGAACAAGTCATGAGATTCAAACGTGACGACATTGTGGTTATCAGATTCATGTCTAGAGATGGCACTACTCTACCATTCTTTACTGAACCTGATTTGGCCATTCCGACAAACCCTTTAAAACAGACCTTGATTACGATCAATAACACTCCGTATCTCAGAGATGCTATATACGCAAATCACATGATAGAACCAATAATGTGAAATCTCGAAGAGAAATTTTACGCATTTGCGTAAAATTCGTTTGTACCTTATATTATTGATTCTCCCACGCGTACTTGAAAATTTCATCGCGATGCGCGTCTGCCGATAGAGGAATACTTATTACTAGAGGTTCACCGGCGCCATCATACACTAAAAAACGATAACCCTTCCAAGAGCTAACCCGTACATCGTCACTAACATGTTCGAAATACTCATATTCGTACCCTCTGTGTGGTTGTTCCTGTTTCCACATCACCCAACGATATTCGTACGAATCCAAGGGAATCGAGGTACTCGAGGGAATAGCGGAAATAGCAGGTTGGTGAGATTTTAGGGCTTGTGCCTGAGCGAGCCATGTACTTTTATCTACAGTTTCACGCCATTTTCTGCCGATATGGCTTGACGCAACATAGAGTTTCTTTACCCCATCTTCTCCAAGCTCTCTAATGAGAGCAGCACGATCTGCCCACATTTCTTTGGTAAAAAGGTTGTAAGCCGATACTATCCCCTTTTTCTTTGGCTTGCTCGCTTTCTCCTCGCGTTGGTCACGAATCATTTGCTGCTCTGAAGTTGTGGGGGGACGAGAAGCGGCCTTTAATTTTGGAGGGGCGACGTATTCTGTAATATAATAAGGGATAGCGACCTTGTTGAGTTCAAACAAAAGTTCAGGAAGATCGACTTTGCGGATGCACCACCCCTTACCGCCGGGAACCTTCATCTTGGAGTGCCATGTCGCCCATTCCACCTCGCGAAGGACCTTGAGCCGAAAGTCGGCGTACACATCCTTCAAGGCTTCTCCACAAAGAACGTGGGAACGCAGGGTATAGTTGGTAATGATATGAAGCATCATTTATCTCTGCTAAGAAAGACAAAAATATTGTGGCTCTTATATTGCAATTTCAATTTTTGATATTTCGTATCAATGATACATGATGTTTGTGTTTATAATTTTTCATCAACCTCCTGCGTTCGCCTACATCTGTTCTTCTCAATGATTTAGTCCATTTTACCTTTTCATAGGGTAACATTTCAGATAGATGTTTTGCTAGTACATCTAATTCTAGACACTGACCTTTTACATTTGGATTGGTATACAATTCCATACTATATTAGATACCAGATTATCTCTAGTTTCTAATTTTATGAACAGTTTTTATATAGATATACCTCAATGGAGGATTTAAACGCCTTGAAGATACCACAGCTCAAAAGGCTGATAAAAGAGAGAAATATAATTATGCCTACAGTCGGCACAGGAAAAAACGGTGCTATTCTGAAGAAGGATTATATATACACTCTAACCACAAATCAAAATACACGGCAACCTTCAAATATCTCTGACAGATACGAATTTATACGAAAACTTGGAGAAGGAGGATATGGTACCGTATGTCTTGCCAGATCAAAAGTCGATGGATATTTGGTAGCCATCAAAAAAATGGGTATACATTATCTGAAAGAGGCGACGCGAGAATTTAATGTGATGAAGAACATTGGATGCTTGGATCATGTTTTGTGTTACAGAGATCTAATTGTTACCAAGGAACATGTATATCTCGTAATGGACTATCTAGAGGGAAAAGATCTATATGATGTTTTAGCAGATAGAAACAGTGAGATAAGCGGCGAAAAAGTTGAAGTATTCCAACCATTCTCTGACCACGAAACATTAATAATCTTCGAGCAACTTCTCACTGGTCTTTCTGCTCTTCATCGTAATAATATAGTTCACATGGATATCAAACCTGAAAATATCATGACCACCAGACTAGGCGGTTTGGTCATCATAGATTTGGGAATGACATGTTCATTGGTAGCGGCCCCAAAATGTGATTTGAGGTATAGCACGGGAACCAAACAAACTAGATCGCCAGAGATGAGTTATGCTATTACCCAAGATCCACCAAAGATGACACCTCTAGAATTTTTTGCGAGTGACGTGTGGATGATGGGATTGGTATTCAAAACCGTGGTGGAACTTAAATACACAGATATGGAAACTCTTGAAATAGACGATGTAATTAGACACAAATTAACTAGGGACGAGTATCTTAGGAGATGGGCTATTAAAAATAAACTTTCTCCAACAGCCACAAAATCTGACGCTGTAAACAAACTAATAGATGACATGCTAAATATTGATTATAGAAAGAGACCTACGGCAGAACAGTTATTGGTTATAGTAAAAAATTTAAGTCATCGGTTTACTGATTAGTTTGATGTAGATAATTTTTTAGATTATAAGTCATAGTTCCCGCGCCCATGAATATCAATATCAAAGAAGTCAAACGGCTAGAAGAAAGATTTTCAAGATAAAAGCCTATAATTATAAGAATAGGTCCGTATACCAATATATCTACCAAACGAATAGCCTGACTTTTATGCCCTACAGATAACCAACCAATCAGTAATCCCACGATCAATGCTATAAATTCCCAATACATTCCTGTGATGGAACAAGATTTCAATCGACTTGTTTTTGTGTGTCCTATTAAATTTCTACCTCGAAATGTAGAAATTTAACGATATTACGCTACGTGTAATATCTTAATTTATATTACCTCGAAGAGGCAGAAATTCAAATAATTACAATACTTTGGTAGATTGATTTTTAACTTTCATTTGAATAGACGATAGTTTATCCTCGGGTTTAATTTTAACCTTATCAAAGTCTTCTTCAAATAATTTTTTGCGGTAGTGTTTGTCGTTGATTTGGAAGGCTGCAAAATCTTTCATAAATTCTGTAATTCTTGGCGTAATGTGAGCTGAATGTTTGAAAGTGCAATCTGCATAAGTACATGCAGCAAATAGACATCCCAGTGCCATCTCTTGTGGTGCATATTTGAAATAGAATTTATCGCTGAGAGTAAATGTTCTTAGCAAGATGTTGCTTATCTGTTTTACTTGAGATGTGTAATTTCCAGAATTTATCATGACATTTAAGAAATCTTGCGATGTGGAGATGACTAGATCAAAATTCAAAACAGATGCAATCTCTATGGAAGTTTTGTCCAAATCCTCAATAGTAAACTCGCCGGCGCTGATATATACAAAGTCGTTCGATTCGGGAGCATAGATTTCTACTATTTTTGACGCTATACTCATACAAGCGCAAGCATATAACTGAATTTTGGATTTTCCGATACTCTTTATGGCCATATATTTTTCAAGTATAGCTTGTGAAAGATAGAACGTTTGTTTGAACAATTTGAAAGACCTAGCTACTTCTATCAGCCAGTCGTATACCGTGGTTACCATTGCTCTAGTAATTTCTTTTTGATGCTGCATACCGGAGATTGGTAGTTCCGATCTTTCTTCAAGAATTCGAATACACGAATAAGCTTCGTGGACCTCATTTTTGGGTACGCGAACAGAATCAAAATATGGGTCCTTTAGAACATCTTGAAGACGAGATCTCTTGGAAGGATCTATCATCAACATTCCCCGAATTATCCTTAGCGCAGATTTGTCAGCTACTCGGTCTAACTTTGACGATCTAGACTTGGCTATCAATAAAGGGCGCCAATTTGGAAGGTTTATGATTGCCGGCCAGTGAGAATCTAAATTACCGAACTCTAGCCAAAATCTCGCCATCATGTCATTTTCATTATCTCCTGGGAATAAGAATTGAGTCGCGTACAAGTCATAGAGAACACATCCTACGGCCCAAACATCAGCAGCATCTTCATACCTACCTCCAAGAATAACCTCTGGAGGACGATAGTAAAGCGTATAGACCTCATTGGTTATACCTGAATCAAATGCGCATACTGCTGTTCTAGCCAGACCAAAATCTGCTACTTTTACCGTTCCGTCTTCATAGATTAGTACATTTGGACTCTTGATATCTCTGTTGAGAATACCTTTTGAGAGACAGTAATTTACACCACAAATTATCTGATATGCCACAGATTTATCGGTCTCTGCCGGTGTCGCCTTTATAGGCAAAAAATCGTGTTTTTTATCACGTATGTAGTTTAATAAATCCGTTTTGGCCATGGTCATCACCATGTAAACTTCCGATTTACCAGGATCCACGCTCATTCCAATCATTGAGATGACGTTTGGATGTTTCATCCTAATGGTGACGGAAAATTCTCGAAGTATGGCAGAGGTCACGCCTTCATCATCTGACACATTATACTTCATCATCTTGATAGCCACATCACCTGCGTTTTTTCCAGAATACATTGCAACTTCTCCAAACGTTCCCTTTCCCAATTCTTTGACTTTTTTACCATAATAAGATACAGGATTTCTGAGTGGAATAATCGACTTTTCGTATTTTACGCCATTACGAACTATTTCTTGTATAGGATTTTTCCTATATTTCTCCGGCGTACTGTATTCAGAAGATTCATCCGTTCCGCCGGGGGTACCGTATTGAGAAGGCGGTGTTGCCATAGCTACCTATAATATATATTATTTCAAGGTGAAAAAGAAAAAGTGTTAGGCCCAACCAAGAAGTGCCATGGCTAAACAATAACCATGACCAAAACTATGAAGAGGATCTCTAAGCATAATCTGTATATTTTTAAATGTGACTAGCATAGTACGATCTTCTATAAAGTCTTCTCCCACCCCATACGCTTTGCGATAATATTCTAACGATTCTTGATGAGGACCATCAACTTCAATGATTAACAAATTTTCCCCTCTTTCTAATCGTTTCTTTAACTTTTCGAAACGTTGTTGTTTTTTGACCAATCCGCAATAAATTTTTAGGTAGACTTGCTCCCTCCCTTCTACAAGTCCCAATCTTTTGCCGTCGTCTGTTAGAATATGCAAACATTTCGTCCTATGGTCGGTGTTTCCAACTGGATACCTAACTGGCAGTATATGATTTAATCCTTTATCTCTCCAATCCCAATATTTCTTATTTGGTTTTCCATCTGTAATGTGAGTCTCTTGAGGATGTTCCCAAACTATAGTTCTATCAAATCTTGGAGAAAAGACTTCCTTTATACGGGGAACCCACGGATATACCTTTCGGAATTGCCACAGATTTTCCATGATACGGCCTTTGTCGTCTTTCAGAACATAAGGCCCCAGATCTCCATACGGGCTAGATTTGGTTAGTACAACTATGGGAGTGAATCCTGGATAAGATGGATAAACAGGCTTTCCTTTTTCATATATAATTCTTCCCACTCTTAACAATCCCTTGAAATCGTGGAAGACAAGTTCCATACTGTTCAAAAGGAACATCAAGATCTCTTTTCATCTTTTTTATATGGAAAACTTTTCGTTGTCTAACGAAAAGTAATGACTCAATGTTTCTTGGTTCTTGAAAATAATAGGAAGAATATGGCATTAAACACCAAATCTGCGATCCAACATAGCTCTATGAGAGCCCATTCGTAAGTATTTACAAAGATAGAGTACAAACCTACAGCACCGGTAAATAGACTTAGACCGCTACAAAGTATAATGGTAACGAGAAGTCTGCGAGCTATAGCCTTATTATCATCTCTACGTATGTGCATAATCTTATGATAAAGAATTACTCCAGAAGCGAAAAAGTATGGTATAAGGGTAAAAACAATGGCAATGACCGTGGACCAAAACATGATATGCAAAGATATTCCCGTAAAGTTAGAGATCAGTGGTCCTATCAAAAACAATGCAGAATGTGTAGATCCCATCAAACCTAAAATAATTTTCTTATTTGAATATAGCCAATTGGTTTTCCCCAGAGCACTTTTGGCCAGAATTTTGATCTGAATATAGATAAATAGTACCACTATGCCGGCGGCAAATATAGTAGATATGTGTGTAACAAACGCAAACCAAAGTGAAGAGGCTGGAACTATACCCATCGTTACACCTATGATTGGCCGAAGAGACATTACCAGATTTTGAAGGATAACCCAACAGACCAAAATAATAGTAGATTTACCCTTTTTCATGATACTAGAAAAGCGACATGAGAAGAGAATACACTCTATAAAAAAGATAAATGCCGCCAGTACTGGTACAGAAAGCTTTAGAATAGTCACACCAAGTATAGGAACATCACATTCAGAAAGTTTTGATAATTCTGATTGTCTAGTCCACCCCAAAGGACACTCCGTCACATTCATCTCGAAGAGATCAAACGATCATATAAAGTTGATAAGACTTGTCAATTATTTTCACGTCATACAATATGGACGAACTAATATTTCGTTTTAGAAAATTAAGTGTAGATCAAGCTCCGCCCGCGTCGAACATTGGTTCGTACGGGCATGTCGTCGACGAACTTATATCTTACTATAAACCTTTTGCCATATACACTGATTTTGGATCTGAAGATATAGATTATATCTGTAATTTATCTGTGAGATATGCTTATTCCACTCTTGGTTTTAAGGGACAGGACAGTGTAGCTGTCAAAGCATTTGCTTTATGGCTTTCATTAGTGTGGCTCATAGATGGTTTTTTTGATGGTCGCAAATCTCAAACTTCCGCAGATATGAATGCTCTCATTGATATTTTTCTATTGGAAGATGCTCCAGAATCTAGAGATCAACTCGCCCCTATATTTGAAATTACAATCTCTCTATACGATAGATATCTTGATTTCATCGCTCCGTATTATGCAAATAATCTTTTTGCGTTTTATGAGATTACGTATTGGTTAATATGTTATCTCAAAACTCTAATCACCTCTACTACGCCTAGAGGAACGCATAAAAAAAGCAATTCCGATGGAACACCTCGATCTTATGAGAGAGGTATGAATGTTATAGATTATAGCAAATGGAGACTTGATAGTGGAGCAATGATGTGTGTGGTGTGGCACATTATGTTATTCAATGGGTTAGCTCCTAATATCGATGTCTTTGGAGATGTCTTTGAAACCGCTTCAATTATAGTCTCTTTTCATAATGACATCATTTCATATAATAGAGACCTTCAACAGAGAACACCTAATCTTGTTACATCCATGAAAGATGAAGATGATGATGATTTTAGTGCCATGATCAAAGCAGTCTCTGTGGTAAATAGTTTATATACCAAGGTTGCCAAGGACGTTGAAGAATTAGCAAGCAGTGAGAAGAAAGAACCTGACCAAATGTTGATATGTTCCATAGTATTAGATATTTTGGAAGGATCATATAGTTGGGCTTATGCAGAACCTAAATATGCTCCCGGTATCAAAATGTTGAAAGCCCTTATGGAAACAGATAAAAAGACGTTTTACTCCATACTTTTCGGTGTCAATCAAACTCCGGGGGATCCCAAGAAAAAAATTAGACTTCGCACACGCGAGTAAAAGACATTACTTTTGACTTTTGAGTCAAAAGTATATACTCTATTTGGCCTTGGAGATGCGCTGCGGTCCTGCGCTCTTTGCCAAAATATCTTGAAGTTGCTGCTGTTTTTCATCTGTAGGTGCTTCATCTTCGGCAATTCTGTAACCGTACCAACCTTGTGCTTGCAGTGACTTTGATCCTGCAGGTTTCACAGCCGGACCAAAACGCTTGTTGAATTCGTGAAGTAACGTAATCTTGGTTATCTTTTCCTTTGCATAAGACGAATGATTGATAGAGTACCACGTAGTAAATTCGGCATGAACGTCGTTAAGTTTCAAGAATGGCTTCTTCTTATCCTCCGTACCAGGGAGAATTATTACCTTTTCTATACGATCTTCGATGAACTGAACAAAGATATCGTTCATGGCTCTGTATACATTGGTAGCCATACTAACTTCCTGAGGCTCTCGGAGACCTCGCTTCTTGTAATCCTTGTATCGTTCGAATAACATCCACAAAAATACTGGAGCTAAATCTGGCAACCTATTGCTAAATCCAGTGTCTGCCTTGAATCTCTTCATCTCAAATTGCTCTTTTTCTGTATTTGGTACCGGCCATTTGTCCATATCCTTGGTCATAACGAACTTGGATTCGTACTCTAGAATTCTGATACGATTCCAAGTAGCTTCGTCTTGACCAGGTACCTTTGGAGGTTCATTACACTGCATCCACAACGTAAACATAGGACGAATTTCAACAGCATCAACTTCGTACATACCGCGAGCAAAGAAGGAATCGTTACCTGTCAGTTCCTTAAGAATACCTATATTTAGTGTTTCTGTCTTTGCAATCTCTTGTACCATTGCCAGTCTTCTACCGCGAACTCTAGCCAATTCTGGACGAGGCCCACTGGAGCTATTTCCTCTACCCAAAATTAACAACTCTCTGGGGAACTTGATACAGTAATCTCCAAAAGTCAATTCCATAAGTGCGTACGTAACAGATTTTGCATTGTGACCATCGCCAGTACCAATGATAAAAGTCTTGTTGACGTTTCCTCCTTCCATGGTCGCGCATGCAGCGTCCAAAAAATATTCCCGTCGATTGACATTGGGGAAGACCTTGTGGAAAAATTCGTGCAACTCCAAAACTTCATCGTCTTTCTCGGTAAATTTACTATAGTTTATACCACACGAAAAAGAGATGCAGTCGTCCGGACGACCATCACGAAATTGGCCAGTCTCTAAATCTATGACACCATTTTCGCAAGCAAAGATGAGTTTATTCTCATTCAACTTTTTCACAAAACGTGGATCGTGGAACAAAATTTTAGACATTCTAATCACCTTGTCTTGAAATCCGCATGTCTTCAGAGCACTGATAATCTCCCTACATTTCTTCTCCTTCTTTTCCGATTTAGTCCTCTCCGTCTCATCTGCACCAACTTGTCTTTGGGTCTCATATGCTTTGAGTTCATAATATAAATTTGCCACGTCTGTTGCGAGTTTAAGTCTAATGGGAACTCCATCATCTACACGATGCCAGCGGTGTTGGTCAAAGTGATACCATATATCTTTCTTTGCATCTGCACATTTAAAAACATCCTTGTACATGCAAAATACTACCTGAGCCACGTCCCATTCATTTGGCTTGTCTTCCATTAAACTTTTGTATTGTTGTGATCTAAGGTCTGTAGATTTCCATTCTCTGTAACGATCTGGATCATCATGTTGAGCCATGTGTTTGATAGAACCAATCGTATAATCTCCCATCTTCATTTTACCCCAGAGATCTTCACATTCTCCTTCGACGAATTTTGAACTTCGTTTAGAAAAATCTAACCACAATTGTAACGCTTCGTCACATCCTTGCCCAACATTGAAGAGAACAAACCCAACCTCAAGCCACGTAGCATATTCATCTGCACGCTCCTCTGAGAGCATACTCATAAACTCTGCCTCTTTGATAAGCTTCAAATCTGCAAGCACTTCTTCCACGCTTCTCTTTTTCACTACAGCGGCCTTGCGCGTCTTTTTAGATTTGAATGCTACTCTCTTGGCACTAACTTCTGGCTTGAGCGATGTATATTCTTCATACCCTCTGATAGATAAAAACCTTGGTAGATAGTAAGGACTAGAAGATTTTCGTCCAGCCATCTCCTCTTCGAATACAGTCTCAACCTTTGTCTCGCTAAGAGAGTGATCAAAGATTTTAGTAGCCATGTATGGTTCGGCTCCTTCGGCTTTTGCAGAACCATACATTAGCCATTGTTTTTTGCCCATGTTAGTATCGATAAATTTATCGACAGGTTCTATAAATTTAGTCCCTTCCCATATTTTGTCTCCAATCATCTTCTCAGTTACCTTTGATCGTAGATATTCGTCTTGGAACCATGCTTCGCACATAAATCGTGGAAAATGAAGGTGAAAACCATCCTTAACTTTTCCTTCATCTACTCTGGGACTTTTTTTCTCCAAAACGATACAGGTTAGCACATCTTCTTTAAATTCTTCATCAGGGATTGATTTTTTAATCTCTTGTTGATAGTATTCTACGATAGAACGTACGATATCTGTGGTATATTGCCTCTTTAGTCCCGTGTCTAGGGATGCTTTTAGATCAAAATCAACTCTTAGTGGAAAATAAGCTCCGGGTTTCTCTGTCACTGTAGGTCGTACCCCCTTTTTGATAGCATTACAATACAACGTGAGAAAATCCTCTTGTGCATCTTCTCCAATGAAGTATTTTCCAGAAGGAGACAGTGTTGTGTGAGTAAATGGCTCACCAGCCTTTACTCTATGTACTTCTAGAAAAGCACGAAGTTGTGCTTCCATGATCGTCGCACAATACTTTTTATTGTTTATATTTTTTATATCAGGGGCCCCAACCATCTTACGGTGCAAAGGAACCTTAACATTTTTTTTCATCATAGCGATCTGCTCGAGAAAGCAACGCTCGTGTATATCACAGGACGTGCCAAAACATTTAGTTTTTTTCTGTAGCACGTCGAATTTAAAAATTCGACTTTATCGAATTTTACGGGATTACGCTATACGCAATCCCGTAATTTAGTATTATGAAAAGTCTAGGTTTATATCAATGAGTAGATATAGATCCCTCGAAACCGAGGCAGATAATACATACGTGTCTCCATTTACTGTAGGACACGTGCTGAATATTGCTGAACACGATCCGCGTTATATGGCTACACCAACACGTCCTGACCCACCCATCATCCCATCCAATTTCGATGAATTTTCATGGTACAACCAACCTCTATGGAGTATGAAACGAAATGAACCTGTCAGATCTCAACCTCCAGAAAAAATTATAGATAGAAGTACCGTCTACGGTCCAGCTTCTTCGGGTCATGCCAGTTTAAGATATTATGGAGTGGGTCCGTATTAATTTATACCTCGAAACGAATTTTACGAGATCCCCGATCAAGTGATTTTTGTAGTTTTACAAAAATCGAGTACAGTATTTTGTATGTAAAGTTTCTTGCCAACGATTAGGATGGAAAAAGACGATAAATCTACACCTATAAAAGGTATATTCATTCTTCCAGAATACAGTTATGTTATTTGTATCAATGGCAAACAGATTGGCTTTGCGGATGACGAAAATAGTGGAATCTCTATAGTGAAATCTATAGCTACGACCGAAATGAAAAAAATCGTAAGACCTGCTACCAAAGTGCTATCCCATGAATTTCATGGAGGTAGAGAGATACGCATATGTACTCGCTCCATAGGAACTTTATGGAATGGGAAAATAAAGACTGCAATTTTGGTGAATCTAGTCAAAGTTTCTAAACTAAAAGTAGCTTAACGAGAATTTCGAGATTCGAAACTTTCGACATATGCATCAGATGCCGTATAATTTGGATCCACATACTTGCCATGATAAAATCTTTCTGGCGCCATACCTAAAGGTTGTACGCTAGTTTGCCATCTAAACGCTGGCGGAGTATTATATCTTCCAGGATGATTGCCTATACAATATCCATTGGGACACCATTCATAACCAAACCTAGAAAAATGACCTGGATGCATAGTTCTTTCTGTTCCAAAGAAATAGTCAATATTTCTATCTCTCGGATAATCTTGACATGTGTACTGGAGTGGTTGACATCTAGCAGGGTTGAAAGATTCTCCTACATATATATTGCGAGGAAACTCTGTGGCATCTTTTCTGGCTACTACATTTTGATTTTGTTTATCTAATGATGCTTTTGACTCGTAAAAAGCATATGCCGTGCCCGCCTTCATTATAAGTATGCAGCATAATGTAAACGCTAATTATCTGAAAAAAAAATGTTGGAAAGAGATAACATGTCTTCTCGATCTGTAAGGGATTCACAACTAGATACATCTGGAACGTGGAAAACACTACGACTTCCTGTAGTTGACATTGATGCCGAGTTTCCTTCCAAGGGTAATTTTGCCTACAATAGGCCAGATGAAGTTGGTGGAGTCGACGGTGTCCTATACTATGCGGACGGAACAAAGTGGATTCCTCTTCTAAGCGGATCAGGTAACAATCTGATCGCTGGTCCAGGTATCTCTATCGTAGCTGGAGGTGGCAATGTCACCATTAGCAACATTGCAACTCTTGCCGGTATTGGAACGAATCCAAATGGAGCCTTAATTCCAAATAGCCCTCAGTCGCCTCCAAGTTATACTGTGAGAGGTCTACTAGCTGGAACTGGTATCTCTCTTTCTATAAGCGCTACAGATGTAACCATCACGAACACTGCACCTGCAGGTCCTGATGTCACTCTAACATCCGCTGGTGGAGACCAAACCTTGGTGGTAGATGGAACGGGTCCAACTCTCTCAATCAAAGGACTAACTGCTGGAGAGGGTATAACCATAGATGACAATGGTACCTTCCTTACCATCAACAATGCCTTGTTAGACTATACGTTTGTCGGACTGACTACCATTACTCCAAATGCTGGTCTAGACTTTGTAGATGGATATGGGTTGTTGACCAGTCCATTTGTAATTCCTTCAAATGCTTTTGATATCTTTGTGACTGCTTCTGGAGGTGGAGGAGGCGGAGGAGCTGGAGATATTATTGGAGGCGGAGGTGCAGGAGCTGGAGTTCTTCTATACAAATTACAAGCACAAGCAGGCGAAACTCTTTCATTTATAGTAGGAGGTGGTGGTGCAGGTGGTGTTGCGGCCGGAGGCACTGGAGGAAATGGTTCTCCTACAACTGTATCTCTATCCGTTTCTCTACCCTATGCGTATCAAATATCTGGTGGTCTTGGTGGTGGAATAGGTGCCGATAATATTGCAGGCGTGTCTTTCCAAAAGGGCTTTGCATTGTTTAACGGAGGTGATGGAGGTAATGGTGGCTCCGCCGGTGGCGGAGGTAATGGTCAACCCTTCGCCAATAGTATTGGTGGATTGGGAGGAGCTGCAGCTGGAGGAAACGGTGGAGGAGGCGGCGGTGGATCTTACATTGCAAATGGTGGAAATGGTGGAGCAGGAAATAATGGAGTTACGGACGGAGGAGTTTGGGGTTCTGGAGGAGGTGGATCGGGCAGTGGAGCGCCAGCTACCGTCAATGGTGGTGCTGGAGGTACAGGCTTCGTGATTATAGAGTATAAACTTCCAGTCTAAACCCCGGACAAACAAAAACTGTTGAAAATTATCTTTTGTAATAATACTGCAATGACAGAACTTAACATGTATGCCGCACAAAATTTCTCTTATGATTTTTCTCAAGATGCGTATCTAACAAAGACCGGCCTTTCATCTGATCCAGATCCCGACGAATTGTTCGAATATACGGCATTGTCAGATTTGTCTTGTGTATCCGTCATATTGTGTTCTACAAAACTTGATCAAGGTTCACAAATCCATGCATCCGTTCTAGATCAAAATAATCTCCAGATTCCTGGAGTGGAAAGTCAAGTGGCGGGGTCGACTCTGAAATCTAGATATGTATTTGACACACCTATCTCTCCAGAAACCACAATTAGAATCAAAGTATCATCCAATATCTCTGGTAATAGAGCGTACTTGTTCTGTAATGCGACCATTACCAAATACGTCCAACCGGAACCTCAACAACTCGAACCTCAAGAAGCACCAGAACTCGAATCTCAACAACCCGACTCACAGTAACACTTTACCTTTTATGTTTTTGCAGGCGCAAAAACATAAAAAATTAACAATCGATAAAATTCAGCACGTATTTCGTTTCATTGTCTGATTCTGAAGTTTCAACTTCCGACCCATGGTCGGAGTCGCTTTTCGGAGAAAAGTCAACTTCCGACCCATGGTCGGAGTCGCTTTTCGGAGAAAAGTCAAAAACATCAGATTGTGCTTTCTCTACATTCTCTGTATATTCCAATGCATCTTGATCTGCTTTGATAGACGAGGGGTAAAACTCTGACAAGAATAATCCATCAGAAGATCTTACTCTACTGAGAGCTACATACGCTTGACCAGGACAAAAGATACTAGGCCCTAGATTGCATATAGCATAATCCAGTGTGCATCCTTGACACTTGTGAATAGTCAAACTCCATGCCAAAATCAGAGGTATTTGATTTCTAACAGCTTTACCATCTTTGTCTTCTTGAATCCAAGTATGACTAGCCACCATTGTAGTTTTGTTGTTTCTCCATTTTACTTGGACGCCTGTATCAAACATCCCAATTACAACTCCTCTACTTCCATTGGCAAGTCCTTCAGATATATCCAAATTTGCTTTGAGCATAACTTGGGCGCCGACTTTGAGATGAATATACTTTGGAATTGCATCGTCTAGTTGTTTCATGTAATGTTCTACTCTGGCATGATTATTTCTAGGTTTAAAATCGTCTACAGCTACAAAATCTCTAAGAGAACCACTTAATTTTTCTAATTCTTGGTCATTCTCAAAGTCTACATCCATTCTTCTGGAATTAAGAACTGTGGGTTTGACGATAAGCGCGTCCTTGGTTATAGTTTTTAGCCATGCATCGTAGGCTATCTGTCTAGTGCGCAAAAACTTGATGTCTTCCTTGGTCTGGTGACCTTTGCGAATTCTAAGTAGCATATCGAACCAATCACGATCTTCGTATCGCTTGGGTTCGTCCAATAGATAATGGATAAGTGAAGATCCAAGATCATTGATCCAAACCATACTCTGAAAAGCCCATTTTTCTTTGACTGGAGGAAGTTGTAGAAAATCTCCACTACAGATCAATTGAATACCACCAAAAGGTTTATTTGGTGTTCGTCGAATACTTCTACCCACATAATCTAATTTATCCATCAATATAGCACCCACCATGGATATCTCATCCAGAAATAACACGTCTGTCTCTAACCATCGTTTGCGGGCTCTTTCGTCATGGGTGATTCTTGCCACCAATTTTAAAGGAGGTTGATCTGCCAATCCCACGCCAGCCCAACTATGGATAGTAGATCCAGCTATATGTGCCTCTGGTACGGAGAGATTGATAGCCGCTATACCCGTGGCGGCTGTGCATGCAACCTTTTTTCCTTTCGATGCTAAAATGGCCGCTATATGTCTGATAATAAACGATTTACCCGTACCACCAGGACCCAAAAGAAAGAGACTTTGACCATTTTCAATCTCCGTTAGAATTGATACCAGAGTTTGATCCATATAATACAGAACATACCATATAATTTTTGTTGGTCCGAACATCATTTTTTTCAATTGATGAAATTTCTATCTCTTCGAGATAGAAATTTAGACCTTCAGTCCATAACCCCTCTGAGTTTATCCAAACTCATATATCCTCCAAGATAAGCCATTGTTCCGAATATGGCCACGCCCGTAATAGCTATAATGATCCAATCTGTCTTACCAAACACTGTAGGTACCTCAAGACCGTATCGTTTAGCTGCTTCAGCAAATGCCTTGATATAACTGATTATAATCCACCCCATCATTACAGCATTAGCAGCCAAACCTACCCATGCACCACACCAACCATACGACGCGTACAAAGCAAGGACAGTACCTATGGTCCATACTACAGCGATGATAACATAACTTCGAAGTGCATCAGCTGCTCTTTGGAGAGTCTCCTGATCCTTTGAGAAGTTCATAACAGAGAATTTACTTGACATTTCAACACTGCCAATCGAACTCTGTATTGAGGCATAAAAGATAGCTTTAGCTACAATACGCGCGAAATCTCTCGACTCTGTACCCATTCAACTAAGAATGTAAATGAGAAATATTTTATTATTAGATTTTGCTTCAACGAAGATTAAGAAAAAGTCATCTCTATATTACCCTCTGTATTTGTCTCGTACGGACACTCTGTAATTTCGTTCCATAATCTTTCAAGTCTGCGAGCATCATGTAAACAACACGGAAGATCTGCATCTGCATAGAGTGGCAATTCTTTGATCTTTGGTCTGAGAGGGAATCCCATGATAAGAAGACCAGGTAGAGGATAACAATAGCTAGACTCCGTATTATTGAACGAGCAGTATATAGTGTTTATACCATCTGCTTGATATTTTTTAATCTTACTTACCAACCTCTCCAAAAAACAATGATCGTCATAAGAACCTATATTGCGACCCATGGTTCCATGAAATGTAAATAATGTGAACTTGGTGGTTATGAGATCTGGGATTGGTTCTTTATTCTTTATGGTACGTGTAGAGGGAAGATTACCTGCCCACCCATAATCTACTAAACCGTTTTCTACATAAGGTGTTGCTATACACCACGATGGATGAATATCGAATAGAAGTTTTAAATGTCGAGTATTCTCCCACCACGAAAAATGTCTAAATTCAACTGCGCATCTTACATCTTTCGGGACAATCGACATTATGGTCTTAAGTCTATTTATATTCTTCAGAGAATAATAAAAAGAGCTTGGAAATTCTATCAAAATACACCCAATTTTATTGACTAGAATATTACAACCTCCTCGACTATCATCTCCATCCCAGAAGAATGTCCACGCCTTTTTTAGTTCGCTAATATTTTTGGCATGAGACATTGCTTTCGGAGCACTGAGAATAAATTTGAATATGGGATTGTCACTCACGCTCTGTAACCAATTTTGATAGGTTTCCTTCTTTGGTTGACCAAAGAATGTAGTCTTGATCAAAATGGAATTAAACTTTGAAGCATAGTATTTTAAGCGTTCTCTATCTGGCATACCCGCTGGGTAAAATTTTCCATCCTCGCATCGTGGATAAATATGTCCCATGGTTGCAACATATAGTTTAGGTGATACCTCTCCTTCCTCGGAAGTAGCCATGTCACACTAATCTATTACAAGACGATACGAATATTTAAATCGAGCCATTATCTACCCAATTAAAGATAAACCATTATCGTTAAATTTCGACGAGTTCGTCGAAATTTGTTGCATTTACCATCCACATCCACAACCTTCATTCCTGAAAAGATCGTATAAATATTTTCTCTTCGCTGCGTATAGAGCCGTGGTAGATGTGTATGGAACGGGCCAACTTTCTGGCACATTCCTATAATTGTCTTGAGTCTCATATTGATCTAGATAGGCCATATTTTCTGTCGAATTGCGCTTGAACAAACACACGCACAATACAAAGATCACTAACACCAATACCACGAAACGCATACTAAACGTAAATAAAACTTTTCTGCGAGTTATACCCATACATATCTATTTTGAACAAACATGCTAACTCTCCACGGACCAAGCCCGTGTTTACCTATAATGTGTCTCACCTCATCTCCATCCTCCAAATATCTGGTTTGTTGTAATTTTATTATAAATCCATCCTTGTCTTGAACCTGATACTCCCACAAATCTTGTCCTGGAGCTATAGGTCTACGATAGAGATTAAGGATGTCATTATTAGAGGATGTTAGAATACCTGCTTTTTCCCATGGAGTATTCACTGATGGAAAAGGAGCATATGCATCTACACTTCCCACTGCGGCTGAAGATGTAAATGGTCTAGAGAAATCGTTCGCAATCAAAGGTTTATTCTGATAAGGGAACATACCTCCTAGATTTGACAAATAACCATATCCTCCATCTGCTGTGGCTCGTAGAGCACCCGCAGGAACTGGAAGCCCTAGAGGAACTCCAGGATATGGACCCGGATAATCCTCTCCGTACGGTCTGGCTTGTGGTCTTATAACCAAAGAATCATATGCTGGATGTGGATATAGAGCTTCCGGACCTGCAACATCTGGTATACGAATAGGATCTCCTATAGTTGCAGGGGTTATACCTTTGTTATGGGAGAATTGATATTGTAGTACAGGATGTCTATCTTTCATATTTACATGAACGTTTTGGTACTGTCTATCTATTCCCAGAGCAGGAGGAAAATTTGCAGGTTCTGCGACCTTGACGCCTGATTCCGACCCGGTGATCTCTGGAGAAGGTATGGGAACAGAATTATTCATCACAGGCGCGGGTGTGTAAAAATTTTTAACTTTGTCGAGAGAAAAGAATATAGCTACCACAAAAGCCAAAACTATAATTATCAATATCTCTACAAGTGCCATTGTATCTATTCAAGACTTTGAATTTTCGTGGTTGGGAAAAATTTTCAAGTCGGAAATTACACATCGTGTTTGTGTGTTGAATTATCATACACACGTATTTGTACGTGTGTATAAAGTCAAAATCAAAAAACTGAAATATTGATTTAGCTTATTAAGAGTAATTTGTCCTTCTTGTAAGACACACTCCGAGTTAAGCTCTTAAGGAAAACTATGTCTTCTGCTAAGGTTTCTGTCGTTGTTCCCGAGGCTTCTTTTCTCCTGATCGTCGTCGAAGCAGGCAAGCTGGTCGTCCTTGCAAAGCCCAAGGCCTCCCCGAATGCCTCTTTTGAGGAAAAGGTCGGGACCGTGGGTGTGTTTGCTTACGGGGATGCTACTCGCCACCGCGACTTTTCTGCGGTTTGTCGAGAAGTTCGCAAGGCGCTGAAGGCTCGCGCGGTGGCTGCTGCCGCGCCGACTGAACCTGCGGCTCCTGCGTTGACGTACTGCCACTACCACAAGGCAGAGGTTGGTCACTCGATTGACGCGTGTCCCGATGTGACTTGTCGCACTTGCCGTCGCAAGGGTCACACTGATCGTGTCTGCACGACTCCTCAGTGCACGGTGTGCAGTGGCTACGGTCACGCTCCGGAGAAGTGCCGCCGTCGTGCCTGTACTGGGTGTGGTCGTACGGGCCATTCGGAGGATGCATGCTACCAGAACAAGCCGGCCTGGTGCTCCTACCATCAGACGGAGGGCGACCATCACACGTCGGAGTGCCCAGACTTGAAAGACTGGGAGTGTGAGAATTGTGGGGAGAAGGGTCACTACTTCAAGAATTGTCACAACCCGCACATTGTACGCGTCCACCGTCGTCCGGAAAAGGCAGATGTCAACGAGGACGACTACATTTTCGCCAGTGGAAACTCAAAGCCGCTTCACCAAAAGCGGGCGCCGCAAAAGCTTGCCGACGCGTAGTGGGGAGATGTAGGGGAGAAGGGGTGTAGAAATAAAGTTTTTGTGTCACGACACAAAATCGAAATATCAAATATACTTTTACCAACTCATTGGCCTGACCATGGATATATTCGTCTTTCTTAAATTCTGGTTCAAACGACTTTTCGAAGACGAGTGTTTCAAAATGATACTGCGCGGTATTGCGATAGTAATCATAACGGCTGGTTCCATAGTGATGGCATCTCTCGTCTGCATGTCATATGCATGTGCTCTCGACGAGTGGATCTTGCCCGCGGTTGGAAACTCTACAGGATGCGAGCTTAAACCAGAGTTCAAATTTATGGGATATTATACCTTGATTGGTCTCATAGAAATATCTGTTACAGGAGCATGTATAGTGATACTCTGTGTTTTTGTGTATTTTGTGTTATGTATATTTAGGACAGGTCGAAAGTGTTGCGGCCAGATTTGTCATTTAGCTAAAGAAGACATGGGGGCCTATAAAGCGGATCTTATGCAGATTAATGTAGACGTTTACTAAGTGCTTATTTTTGGTCTCTAGACCAAAAATAATGACTAATACTGTTCAGTTCTTGGCTCAATAGGATTTTGTAAGAATGCGTGTACCTTGGACTGCATATCATTCAAATCGATGAGCGTAAGTCCGAACGGTGTAGGTCTCCCATTCATGACATGAGGATTATCATTTGCAAGCTTGTCCCAAACTAGAGGATCCGTAGATTGAGAATATACTGCTCTCCATTTTGCTTCTATGAGACGATCTCTTATGGCGCTTCTAACGATATACCAACCAGTAGCTACTACTCCAGTACCTGCCTCGTAAAGTTGTTTCATATTCGCGTCTTTGAAAAAGTTGATCCAATATTTTGCTTGTTCATCTGAATATTTTATCAAATGATCCTTGTACTTTTGATGTGAAATGGCTTCTTTTCCTTCTAGAAAATAAGACAACGCACTCGTCAATCTTCCTGCCGGAACACAAGCAGATTTGTCTGCAATTTTCACCAATAGTCTTTCGTACCATTCATCTATGCTCTGATTATTTAGTTTTTTGATTTCAGCATCGTAAGGAGGTTCATTTGGACGAATTCGCCGTCTGTACATGGAAGCCGCATCGCTAATTTTCATCGGCGAATTCAATGCCATTAGATCAATCTGGTCGTCTGCAGCCATTTTGAGCGATGATTGCGCCATTGGGGTTACCCGTTTATTTGTTTAAATAAGATAATGTTTATCAAATTTCGACTGAACAGACAACAAGATTACAAACTTTACCAGCCTCATCTCGTTCTTGTTAAATCTCAATACGCCTCCTGCCTCGCATATCCCATTTTCATCACAGCGTCAATCCTTCTCACCAGAGGTCTGTATCATCAGAGTCGGCGGGCCGGCCAGCGGCGGCTTACTTCTTCTTGGTTGCCAGTTTTAGACTTGACGCCGGCGTGCTAGAAATATCAAGAGTATGAACTTTGTCAAGCGCAGAAACATCTACGACGCTGGTACAACGAAGATTAAGGGTATGCACGCGGCCAAGGGCAGATACATCTTCTACTTCTATACAATAGCAAAGATTGAGAGCGTGGACCCCTCCGAGGCGAGAAACATCTTTTACTTTAGTATGGGAAAGATCTAAAGTGTGTACACCTCCAAGATTGGAAACGTCTTTGACTTCTGTATCGTGAAGGATAAGAGTATGAAGCTCGCCAAGAGCAGATACATCTTCGACTAGCGTACAACGAAGATCGAGGGTATGAACTCCTCCAAGATGAGAAACATCCTCTACGCGAGTATGGGAAAGATTAAGGGTGTGAACTTTGCCAAGGGCGGAGACATCTTTTATTTCAGTATATGCCAGGTTAAGAGTATGAACATTACCAAGGGCAGAGACATTTTCTACTTCAATACATGCATAAAGTTCGAGAGTGTGAACTCTACCAAGAGAGGAGACATCTTTAACTAGTGTATATGAGAGATCAAGGGTATGGACCCCTCCGAGATGAGAAACATCTTTTACTTTAGTATAAGAAAGACAAAGAGTGTGAACTCCACCAAGTAGAGAAACATCTTTGATCGGAGTATCAGAAAGATCAAGAGTGTGCACCTCTCCTAGGTGAGAAACATCTTCGATTTCGGTACAATGAAGATTAAGATTATGGACTTTACCAAGAGCCGAGACATCTTTGACTTTGGTATTAGCGAGATTAAGATTATGGACTTTACCAAGAGCCGAAACATCTTTGACTTTGGTATTAGCGAGATTAAGAGTATGCACAGAACCAAGAGCCGAAACATCTTTGACTTTGGTATTAGCGAGATTAAGAGTATGCACAGAACCAAGAGCCGAGACATCTTGTACTAGAGTACTTGAAAGATTAAGATCGTGGACTTTGCCAAGAGCCGAAACATCTTTGATCTTGGTATAAGAAATGTTCAGAGTATGAACCCATCCGAGGTGAGAAACGTCTTCGACGCTGGTATTAGAGATGATTAGAGTATGAACTCTAGTAAAGAGAGATAAATTTTTGATAGTCGTCAACTTTACATTCATCAATGCAGACGCCCAATGCTTTATTTCTTTTCTAAAAACAACAAAGGCGAAGATACGCGGAGCTCTTTGTTTTATCAACAAATAGATATTTTTGCAGGTTCTTTGGAGGGAGACCACATCTCTTAGCTCTAATTCTAACGTTTCTATCATCTCAATGGGAAAATCTTCGAGAGACATTGAATGATCGGGATTTAACTCGAAATCACATTTGATTTTCAATTTTCGTCGCGACGAAAATTTGACTAGAATTTAACGGTAGTTCTCGTAGTGAAATACCTTATTTAAAATGTCTATATAGTTAAGATAATGGACAAGTTCGATGTTATACTTCTTAGCGGCGGTGGCATAAAAGGCATAGGAGAGCTTGGAGTTCTCCACTACCATCACGAAAAAGGTAGACTAGATTTGGAACATGCCAAAGAATATGTAGCATCATCCGTAGGGTCTCTTATATGTCTGCTCATGGTTTGTGGGTATACTCCCATGGAAATATTTACCAAAGCTTATACCACAACTAACTTTTTCAAACCAAGCGATGTGAATAATATTTGGGATGTCTTTTCCAAGTACGGCATAATGTCCATACAACCTCTGATAGACATAGTAGAAGAGATGGTAAAACGCAAATTCAATAAACTTCCCACTCTCTTGGAACTAAAGGAACTAACGGGAAAGACGCTAACAGTGGCTGCTGTCAATGTGACTAAAACCAGGGTAGAATATTTTAATTATGAAACCCGACCCACACTGGGAGCCGTAGAAGCGGTCAAAATATCCTGCAATCTACCTATAATCTTTCATAGAATTAGTTATGCTGGTAACTATTGGGTAGATGGAGGATTGATCGATAGCTTCCCATACGAAGCGGTCAAAAACACCACAGGAAATATTTTGGGTGTAGTGGTCATGGGTACAGATACAGAAGAACGCAAAGATACATTTATCAACTATCTTTACACACTTCTCACAATTACTATAAATGCAATGACTCAACTGAGAACCAAAAATTTAGGGAAAAATGTAACCTTGATCAAAATGGTATTCAATAATGCATCTATTCTCAACCTAACCATGTCGAGTACGAAAAAGATGGATATGTTTATGAAGGGGTATCACAATGCTCAAAGAGAACAGGAGAAGGAAATTTTGATAGTGACCGGATGGAGATGGGAGGAAGAAAGAAAAGCAAAAGAACTTTCAGAATCACATCCTTGGGGTATAGATATTCCTAATAAAGATCATGATGGATGGGAAGATGAGCAATGGGAGTCTACGTTTGGTATTTCCGAAACCAATCTACAACTTTCAAAGAAAAAGGATTAAGTTAGAATTTCTAGAGGTAGAAATCTTAATTTAAATTAAGGTATTACGCTACGCGTAATACCGTTAAAATTTCTAGCTCTTCGAGCTAGAAATTTAAATTTTTGGTGTAATCACCAAAAATGGGTCTCTTTTATAATTGTATTCTATCATTACTTTGAAAGCCCGTTGCTTTTCCAGTTATGGTTACAAATGTTAATCCATTATATCCTAGAGAGATTGGCGTGGTAGGTATTCCGTGAAAATTGTGAGACGGGCCTAGATATTCTTTTATCTTTGACGTCACATCGGCACCCGTATCGTCTAATATGTGAGAGATATTACTAGGACCTCTAACTTTGGGAAATCTTACTACGTATCTATTGGTTCCGTCATAATAGATTAGATCATAAAACTTTTTGGCGATATCCGAATCTGTAGACGGTCTACGCAATAAACCCGTCTCTAAACGTGTAGAGACACTGGTTCTCAATTTAAAGGTACAAAGTTCCACCACTTCTTTCAATGAAGTATTTTTATACATTTCTAGATAGATTGGAGTTTTCTTTTTAGCTTCATTCATTAGGTTTTTTGCCCCGTTTATTAGATTAACCGTACTTTTTCGAACTTTTTCTCTCATCTCTGAATCGGTAAATATGACAAGCGAAGCGGCTGCTATAGCGATTGCGAACATCTACTAATTCACTCTCTAACACCTCTAAATAATTTTAGTCG